>OJPZ01000040.1_pt1 | contig 89486 bp, 65 predicted proteins | sample 1598611 | NCBI WGS metagenome assembly OJPZ01 (sample SAMN03922494, study PRJEB24848) | human gut metagenome | isolation source: stool sample | host: Homo sapiens | place: Germany | collected 2011-11
AAAGTTCGCTCGCAAAATAGAATTGTCAAAGGCGGCTTATTTCGGATGGTTACGGTTTTCATGCGGATGATGTTCTCCTTTTCGCGCATCAGTTCGTTCAGCTCGAAGTCCGAGAAGTTGAATTCCAGGGTTCCGGCCTCGATCTTCGAAAGGTCGAGGATGTCGCCGATCAGCTGCAGGAGCAGGGCGTTGTTGTTCTCGATGATCGAAATGTATTCCCGCTTCTCCTGCTCCTCGTCGGTCTCGGCGAGGATTCCCGAGAACCCGACGATAGCGTTGAGCGGCGTGCGGATTTCGTGGCTCATGTTGGCCAGAAAGGCCGATTTGAGGCGGTTCGACTCCTCGGCGCGGTCGCGTGCCGAGCGGAGGTCCTGCTCCAGCTGCTTGCGCGGGGTGATGATGAGCGACGACCCGACGAGGTTCAGCGGGCGTCCCTCGTCGTCGCGCTGGTCCACGGTGGCCTGTGCCTCCACCCAGTCCAGATGCCAGTGTCCCCCGGCGTCGGAGGCTACGCGGTACTCCTCGCGCACTTTGTCCTTCCGTCCGGCGATCAGGTCGTCGTAGGCGCGGCGCACCCGCTCGCGGTCCTCCTTGTGGATTTTCGCGAAATAGCACGCTTCGGGAACGGACAGCTGTGCATCGGCCTCGGCGTTGGCGAGGGCCTGCTGGCTGCGCACCGACTTGTTGATGTCGCACAGGATCGTACCCTCCTGCAGGTCCCATTTCCACGGCACGATGTTCGCCACGTCGAGCGCCATCGAGAGTTTGTGGTTGATCGAATCGAGTTTTTGCTGCGTTTTGTAGAGTGCCGTGCCGTCGAGGCAGAAGATGTCGATATGCCCTTCGAAGTGCGAACGGCTGATGATCACTTCGTAGAAGACGTCGCGGGCCTCGTAGTAAAACGGATAGGTGATGGTCCGGTTTTCGGTCAGGGCAATGTTTATCAGTTCCATGAAATCGGACATCGAATGGGGGAACAGTTCGCTGCCGAGCCGTCCGATCACCCGCTCGCGGGGAAGGAACGTGCGTTCGTAGCGGGAGTTCACGTCGCAGTAAACCGTATCCACGGGCGTATGGGTTTCGTCGTAAACGACTTTCATCTGTATATAGATGATCGGCATGGCGTTGAACAGGTTCGAATAGCGGGCCAGGCTCTCCGATTCGCGCCGGCGGGCCGCCTCCACGTTGTGCATCATGCGGATGCGCCACTGCTGGATGACGATGAAGGCCAGCAGCAGCAGCACGATGCCGCCGATCGCCCATTTGTATTGTTCGAGCGCCGATGCCGGTTTGTTGTAGAACAGTGTGTTGGCCGGGCAGGTGTGCGGCGAGAGGTCCTTGCGTTCGAGAGCCGCGTAGTTGAAGACCGGGCGGGCGTCCTGCGGGACGTAGAACGGAATGTCGCGCGGTTGGTGGCCGGCCAGGACGGCGTCGATGGTCGAAATGATGTGCGCGTTCACCTCGGTGTCGTCGTACACATAGCCTCCGATCAATCCGCCGTCGCGGATGTCTGCGGGCATCAGCGCGAACATCGGGGCCTGCACGCTGGCGATGACGCGGTAGGAATCGGTGACGGTAACGGTGTTGTTGCCGATTTTTTTGGTGTAATGCCACGACGAAAAGAGTATGCCCGTGCGGCGGATGTCGATGCGGTTGAGCGAATCCAGCAGCGTTTCGGTCGACATTTTGTCCGCCGAATAGAACCGGTAGTTGATCTGCGGGAATTCGCGGTCCAGCAGTTCGCGCAGGTCGCTGTCGGCCTGCTGGTTGATATAGCGGCCGTCGCCGACGAAGACCAGCGAATCCATGCCCGGAATCATCCGGCGCATCAGTTCGACGTTCTCGCGCAGGTAGAGCGGCGTGCGGATGAGGGTGATGTTGTCGGACACGGCTTTGTCGTACAGCGGCTGCCGCTCTTCGGGGCGCAGCGCACGGCGTTTAAGGAAGGCTTTTTCGGGTCCTATATAGTCTGTTTCCGAACAGAGGATCAGCGGCACACCGGGCCAGGTCTGTTTCACGAAGTCGCGCAGCACGGCGATCGGGGCGCCCAGCAGCACCAGCATCCGGGGCGGATTCTTGCCGTATTCCCGCAGCAGGTTATTTTTGAAGGACTCGATCTCGCCGATTTTATGGTTTTTGATCGTCATCAGCAGCGAGTTCATGTTCTCGATGTAGACCTCGAAATTGTCCACCTGGTCGATGTGCGTGACGATGTTGTTGATGATGTTGCGGCTCCAGGGTGCCGATTCGGTGTAGGTGTTCAGGACCAGCATGTAGTCGCGCTTGTCGCCCGGGGGGCTGCTCGTGGCTTCGGAGAAGGGGTGTGCCAGCAGGCAGCTGAAAACCAGGACTCCCGCCAGGGCCTGGAGGGAAATGCTGAACGGTTTCTTCAAAAAATTCATTTGCTTGGAATGGAGGAGCCGGACCGGCTGTGACGCTAAAATACAGTGACGCTTGTAAATTGAAAAGAGAGGCCCGGAGTTGTGCTCCGAGCCTCTCTTCGGAAGTATGAAACTACCTGTTCAGAACAGGTTTGATGTCCTTGATCCGGAGCTGGGTGGTCACAGTTCCTCGGTAGTGGTTCTCGACGATCTGGTAGCAGACGTCGATCGGGCGTCCCGAGCGCACCCATTCGTAATGCGTGGGCTGCTGGAAGGCGATTGCCTGGATTTTGGTGTTGGGTTTCTGCCGCTGCATCAGGTCCATGCGCAGGTGCTCGCACTCCACGCCCACGAGTTTGGCGTCGCCGTGGTTGCTCACGCCGCAGGTTGCGAAGACCGGTGCCGTGTTGCCCGGCCCGAAGGGCTGGAAGCGGTTGAGGTCCTTGCGGAAGGCCGGCGTGATGTCCGAGAAGAGCAGTTCGCTGTCGATGTCCACCTGCGGGACGAGCATCTGCGGGTCGATGTTCTCCTCTACGTAGGCGTTGAACCGCCGCGTGAATTCGTCGACGTTCTCCGGGCGCATCGTCAGCCCCGCGGCGTACATGTGTCCGCCGAAGTTTTCCAACAGGTCCGAGCACGACTCGACGGCCTGGTAAAGGTCGAATCCCGGAACCGAGCGCGCCGATCCGGTCACGAAGCCGTTGCTCATCGTCAGCACCACCGTCGGGCGGTAGTAGGTCTCTATGAGACGCGAAGCGACGATGCCCACGATGCCTTTCATCCAGCGGGGGTTGTAGATCACGGTGCTCTTGAGGGCTTTCATTTCGGGATTGCCCTCGATGTAGTCGTGCGCTTCCTGCGTGACGGAACGGTCGATCGACTTGCGGTCCTGGTTGTAGGCGTCGATTACGCTGCCGAACTCCTCGGCGATCGACTCGTTGCCCTCGATCAGCAGCTCCACGGCGGCGTGCCCGCCCGAAGGCGAGGCGTTTTCGTCGTTCTCGTCCATCCGCATCCGGCCGGCGGCGTTGATGCGCGGCCCGATCTTGAAGACGATGTCGTCGATGGTGATATTGTGTTTGTCCAGCCCGCAGATTTTGATGATCGACAGCAGGCCTTTCGACGGTTCGCGGTTGAGGTTCTTCAGGCCGAAATAGGCCAGAATGCGGTTCTCGCCCACCAGCGGCACGATGTCCGAGGCGATCGACACGACCAGCAGGTCCAGCAGGGGCAGGATCTGCTCGAAGGGCATGCGGTTTTTCTGCGCATAGGCCTGCACGAGTTTGAATCCCACGCCGCAGCCCGACAGTTCGTCGAACGGGTAGGAGCAGTCGACCCGCTTGGGGTCCAGAACGGCTACGGCCTTGGGAATCTCCTCGGCCGGGAGGTGGTGGTCGCAGATGATGAAATCCACGCCTTTCGTCTTCGCATAGACAACCTTTTCCGTGGCTTTGATGCCGCAGTCCAGGGCGATGATAAGCCCCACGCCCTTGCGGGCGGCGAGGTCGATACCTTTGATCGAAATACCGTATCCTTCGGTATAACGGTCGGGGATGTAGAACATCAGGTTTTTGTGCCCGATCTGGCGCAGAAACTTGTAAACCAGCGCGACGGCCGTACAGCCGTCCACGTCGTAGTCGCCGTAAACCATGATCTTCTCATTGTTCGCAACGGCCCGTTCGACCCGCTCGACCGCCTTCTCCATGTCCTTCATCAGGAACGGATCGTGCAGGTCGGCGAGGCTCGGTTTAAAGAACTTCTCCGCCTTTTCTACGGTGTCTATGCCTCTCTGTACGAGCAGATTGGCCAGCACGGGCGAAATCCGCAGAGCGGCAGCCAGCATAGCTGCCGTCGCGGGGTCGCCCTGTGGCTTCACTACCCAGCGTTTTTCTATAGGCATACGAATTGTTATTTATATATTTTAACATTTAAAATCCTTTTTAAGGTGCCTCTCGTTCCGGCGCTTTTTATCGCCGTTTCCGCGGCCTGTGGCCGTGTTTGCAGGTGCCGATCCCTCTCCTACCCTCCCTCGGGGAGGGAGATGGCCTGCGCTTCGCATGGTCTTTTCCCGGCTGCGCAATTCAGGGAGCCTCCGCGATTTCGCATTGCAGCACCGTGCCCAATATCTTGATAACCGTCTGCTTCACCTCCTGCATCGGCGGCTGCAATCCCGTTTCGGCGGCGATCGACGTGACGCCCCGGTCGGTGAATCCGCAGGGGTTGATGCGCGAGAACCACTGAAGGTCGGTCGTCACGTTCAGCGCGAACCCGTGCATGGTAACATAACGCGACGAACGGACGCCTATTGCGCAGATCTTGCGCGGACGTGCTTTTCCGGGGTCGATCCAGACTCCCGAAGCCCCGGCGATGCGTCCCGCCGCGATGCCGTATTCCGCGACCGTGCGAATCACGGCTTCCTCCAGCGCTTCGATGTACTCCCGCAAGCCGATGCCAAGCCGTTCGAGGTCGAGGATCGGATAGCATACCAGCTGCCCGGGGCCGTGGAAGGTGATGTCGCCGCCGCGGTCTATGTGAAAGAACTGCGCGCCCATCGCTTCGAGCGCTTCCTGATTGACGAGCAGGTTTTCAGCATGCCCGCTCTTGCCCAGCGTGTAGACCGGCGGATGTTCCACCAGCAGGACCGTGCCCGCATCGTCCGGATCGCCGTCGGTGCCCGGGACAGGAATCGAACCGGCGCGCTTTCGGGCTACCCTGGCGTCGAACAACTCCTGCTGCAAGTCCCAGCAGGCTTTGTAGTCCATGCGTCCGAGGTCCTGGCAGGAGGCTTTCATCGCTACAAACTTTTTACGCTTCGCAGGGCTTCTTCAGCCATGTACGACGACCGGACCAGCGGTGCGCTCGCACAGTAGCTGAAACCCATTTCCAGCGCCCGGAGTCTGTACCATTCGAATTTTTCGGGAGTGATGTACGCCGCAACGGGGTAGTGCTCCAGAGTGGGCCGAAGGTACTGACCGAGTGTCACAATCCGCACGCCTGCGTCGCGCAGGTCGTGCAAGGTCTGCAAAACTTCATCATCGCTCTCGCCAAGTCCGACCATCAGTCCGCTTTTCGTCACGACGCCCTGCCCGTTCAGGCAGCGCAGAGTCTCCAGGCTCGTACGGTACTTTGCCCTGGAGCGCACCACGGGAGTCAGTCGCTCGACGGTTTCGATGTTGTGCCCGACGATGTCGGGCTTCGACGCAACGATCACCTCCAACAGGTCGGGCCGTGCGTCCAAATCGGGAATAAGGAGCTCAATTACGGCGTCGGGATTCTGTGTGCGGATGGCCTCCACGGTTGCCGCCCAATGGGCGGCTCCGCCGTCGGGGAGGTCGTCGCGCGTCACGGAAGTTACGACGACATACCGCAGTTTCATCAGTGCAACGCTTTCGGCCACCTGCCGGGGTTCCTCGGCGTCGGGGGCAAGGGGATGTCCCGTTTTGGTTGCGCAGAAGCGGCAGCCTCGGGTGCAGATGTCTCCCAGAATCATGAATGTCGCTGTTCTCCGGCTCCAGCATTCGGCCTGGTTGGGACACCTGCCGCTGCTGCAAATCGTGTGCAGATTGTGCTTTTCGACGATCTGCCGCACTTCGCCCCATTCGGGAGTGCGGTGGAGTCGGATTTTCAGCCATCCGGGTTTTTTCAGTACATCTACCTTGTCATAAAACTTCGGCATTTAAGTTCATTATTTTCCAATTGATGCAAAAATAAGAAAAAATAATTGAAAAACCCCGTGAAAATGCTAATTATTGTTCCGATGCCGGATCTGGGTGCGTCGGAGGGGGATGCGGATTTTTTTGGAGGAAGCCGAAATTTGCCTTATATTTGTCCCCGCAACGGTTATTTCCGGCATGGTCCGGGCCGTTTATCCGGAAATTATGTGATTCTTTTACCTGCATATCATTCGCACATTTGAAAATCGGCAGTCTGTCGAAGACCGCATCGACGGGGATATTACGCCCTGTTGCGTTCTTTGACTCGCTTCGGCAGACTCCGGCGTTTGTCTAATTTCAAAATGTGCTTTTATGAAAACAATGCAAACCGGCAAGGCGAATTACCGCCTTGCAGCCCGTCTGCGGGGAAACGAACTGTTGTTGGATGCGGACCTGCGCAAAGCCGTGGAGGAGGAACACCTCCGGGCCGTCCGTCGGGCGGAGGGGCTGAAATGCTCTGCCGACCGGCGTGCCTTTGCCGAAAGCGTGGAGTGGGAGCGCCTCGGCGATTTCTTTCTCCGCGTCGGATCGCGCCCGTCGGCCGTGCGGGCTTACAAGGACGCGGCGCTCGCCTGCTTCAACGGCGACTATTACGATTACGGGACCGAGATGCTCCCCTGCCGGTTCCTGCGGCTCCGCTTTCTGCGGATGGTCGAAGCGGCGGTGGCCTGTTGTGCTGACGATGCACGGCTGCGCGCCCTGGTGACGGATGACCCGCTGTTCCGGGAGGAATATCCCCTGCTGAAAGCAGGGTTTTAGCGTGTTTCGGCCCGAAAAGCGGCTGTTCGGACGTGGATGCGGTGTTTTGCCGCTGACGGTCCGGTTTTGTCCCCGCTCGTACGAAGGGCGGGTTTTCGGGCGCGGACGCGGAGCCTTACCGCTAAATGGTCCGGCTCTGCGTCCGACCGCAAAAGAAAAGAGGTCGGACACCTGCCGGTATCGGACCTCTCTGGTTAGGTTAGTTAGGTTAATGAGAGTGGGAGAATCCCACGTTTGTTACACAAAGGTAATTGAAATTTATGAAACTCCAAATGTTTTGTAACATTTTTCTAAAACCTAGCGCAATTTTGTTTATAGATTATAATTAAAATTTTTAAAATACCCGCGTGTTTATAAGTTTTTGATTAAAGTGCCTCGCGCATTTCCGTAGCCTCTGCCGCTTCGTTGAGTGCGGGTTCCGGGACCAGCGACGTGAGGTGCTTGTGCCGGTAGGTGGCGGGCGTCATCTGATACTCCTTCTTGAAGAGTTTGATGAAATGCGACGTGTTGGGGAACGTGCATTCGTTGCCGATTTCGGAGATGGATTTCGAGGTCGAGATCAACAGCAGGCGCGAATGCATCAGCCGCTGACGGATGTACCACTTGTGGGGAGGCATCTGGAAATGGCGGCGGAACTCTTTCTTGAACGAGGTGAGCGAACGGTTGGTGAGTTTCGAAAGCTCTTCGATCGAAATGTCCTTGAAGATGTGGTCGTAGACGATCTGTTCGAAATTCTCCTTCGCGGCGTCGACGTTGCTCAACAGCTTGCTTTTGATGCAGCAATCCTCGTGCGAGGCGATCAGGTAGATCAACTCGGTCATCTTGATGTTCTCGGCCGTCTCGTCGTGGCGGAAATCCTCGTCGCGCAGGTAGTTGTTGGTGTTGATGAAAAAGTTTCGCAGCGAGTTCCATGCGGGCATGGTGACATGCGAACGGTTGCGGCAGTTTTCGCACGAATGTTCGTTTGAAATGTTCAGTCCGTAGGTGATGTTCAGGTGCATCAGGATGCGTTGCAGGTCGTCGGGCGTGTAATAAAAGAGCACCTGCTCGAACGGCTGTCCGCCTTCGGGGAAGTTCTCAATGTAGTGGTGTCCGATGCCCAGATAGAAAACATCGCCGCGCGAAAGTGTCTGACGCTTATCGCCGTCGTAGATGTACTTCGTTCCGCGGAGGATGTAACCGATTGCGTAACGCGAAAGGGCCTGCGACTGGATACCGTTGTGAAGCGACTCGACATACTTCACGATCATCGGTTGTTGAACCGACGAATTCATTGAATTCTTCATAGTAATTGTAATTTAAGTTTTTCTGAACAAAGTATTGCGTCACTCTTGTTCGTTCTCAAATATACAATTAAAACTTTTCAATCTACCATAAATAATAGCACATTTGGGCATAAAACAGCAAATAGGACTGTTTATGCTATGATTTGAGCTAAATAGATTATTGTAAAACTGTGCTGATGACGGCAGCGGCGAGCAATAGGAGGTAGAGGGGAAGGGCGATTGCCCGGTGAATCCGTACGAACATGAAGGGCAGCAGGACGGCCGAGGGTACTGCCGCGAGGGCGACGGTCCCCGGCGTGGCGGCGGGACCGCACAGCACGGCGGCGGTCAGCAGGAGCACACTTATATTAAATATGAATATGAGGCGCGGTTTGGTTCCGAGGGCGTGGATGTCCGAGAGGAAGAACAGCAGAGCCATCAGGTCGAGGATGAAGACGGCTCCCAGCAGGACGAGGCTCTGTACGGGCGTCGAGAGGAACAGCGATAGGGGCATTCCGGCGACGAATGCGCTTCCCAGCTCCGCAACCGGAGCGAGGAATCCGCCTCCGGCGCCCCAGTTGACGTAGCAGAGCGTGAGGACGGGCAGCAGCAGGCCCGCGACCGCGACGGTGACTTCGCGCAGTGTGCGCCGGAAAAGCATGACGGCCAACGGCAGCAGAACCAGGAGCGGCGCTGCGGCCGTGGCGACGAGCGGCAGCAACCCGATGTAAAGCGAGGCGCGGAAGATGGCGTCGAAGCCGAATCCGTTGCAGTATGAACGGCAAAAATTCTTCGTGGCGAGGGCCAGCAGGGCCGATGCGGCGAAGGCCGTCAGATAGTCGCCGCCGACAGCGAGGCCGCAGGCGATCGCCCCGTAAAGCGGGATGGCGAGGCAGGTTCCGACGGAGTAGAGGTTGTAGCGTACGGTGAGGCGTCCGACGGACATGCCCGTAAAGAGCATCAGCAGTCCGGCGATCCAGCGCGCCCAGACGGGATGCGCCTCCTGGAACTGCGCCAGCAGCTCCCCGGGCGAAGAGACCGCAAGTGCGCCGGCGGCATTCCGCCCCGTGCCGACTGTTTCCGCGGCATGGCCGGCCAGCGCCGCCGTGTCCGCGGCAGTACCGCCTGCGTTCCACATCGCGACGACGGCGAGTGCGGCGAGGGTCAGAAAGGCCGGAACGAGCGGCTGCCGTGCGATGTCGAATTTCATGTCGGGGGCTTTTTCTCCGGGCAAAATTAGCGAAAAAAGCCGGAATAATCCGTAACTTTGTAGTACGATGTTAGAAAACCAGTATCAATACGACCTTTCGGAGGCCGGGTGCGATGAAGCCGGACGGGGATGCCTGGCCGGGCCGGTGTTTGCGGCGGCCGTGATGCTGCCGCCCGATTTCCACGACCCGCTGCTCAACGACTCGAAGCAGATGACCGAACGCAACCGCGAAAAACTGCGGGCCGTCATCGAGCGCGAGGCCGTCGCGTGGGCCGTCGAGGCGGTCTCCGCCGCGCGGATCGACGAAATCAACATCCTGAACGCTTCGTTCGAGGGCATGTCGCTGGCCGTGGCGCGCCTCGATCCCTCGCCGGCGTTTCTGGCCATCGACGGCAACCGGTTCCGCACACGCCTCGAAATTCCCTGGCGCTGCATTGTCAAGGGCGACGGCAAATACGCCGACATCGCCGCGGCTTCGGTGCTTGCCAAGACCCACCGCGACGAGTATATGCTCCGCATCGCCGAAGAGTTTCCCCAGTACGGTTGGGCGAAGAACAAGGGCTATCCGACGCGCGAGCACCGGCTGGCGATCCGCGAACACGGTCTGACGCCCCACCACCGGCTGACGTTCAACCACGAGATCGACCAGTTGGAGTTCCCTTTCTGACGCCTTCCTCTCCCTCTGACGTGTCCGATGATGGCGGTGCGTTTGCCGCATATTCCCTGCATTCCCGATCAAACAAAAAGAGCAGGCCGTAAGCCTGCTCTTTTTCAACTGAAATCTCCGGATCAGTATCCCAGCGACTTGGAAGCCGCATAGGAGAGTTTCAGGGCGTTGGCGCGACGCAGCTCCTGCTTGACGTCGGTCACGATACCCATTTTCGTAGCTTCGTCGGCCTTGAGGCAGATCGTCATCGAAGCGCGGTCGGCTTCGGAGAGCTTATCGCGCTCGGCGGCGACGAAGTCCAGGATGTCCCGGGTCGATTTGTAAGAGTCGTTCAACTGGATGCGCGGCGCGGTTCCGAATTTCGCCTGCATCGTCATTGCCGGGGGACCGATGTGGATGAAACTTACGAGCGATTTCTTCTCCAGTTTCTGCACCTCGGTGGCTTCCGGAAGTCTGTATCTCACCAGCAGTTCCTGATCGCGCATGGTCGTCGAGACCATAAAGAAGAAGAGGATCATGAAGATCACGTCAGGAAGCGAAGCGGTCGAGATAGGGGGCAGACCTTTGCTGCCCTTCTTTTTCATTACTGCCATGGCTTACTTCTTAATGTTACGCGGTTCAGCCTCCGAAATCTTCAGAGGTACGGCCTTCGATACTGCATTGCGCAACTCCTCGGGAAGATCCGCGAATTTTGCGCCGAATTTACGCTGTGCCACTTCGTCACGCACTTCGTTGAATGCGCGCGTGAGTTCGTTCTGCACCATGATATAGGACTGGTAGCCCGTGTCCCGGGTCGTCTGCAGCGAGACGACGCCTTCGCTCACGGGGTATACCCACTTGCCGCCGTCGGGAAGTTCAATGTCCTTGTTCGCCTTCTCGGGCAGGTTCTCGTCATCCAGCGGATTGAGGATGAACTCTTTGGTCCTGTCCTTGAGTTGAAGCAGGTCGATCGCCTCCTGTTTTCCCGCGGCTCCTGCCATGATGTCGCCCCTACCGTTGATGAACACCAGGAAGAGGTTGCGCTCCTTGACCTTGATTTCATCCTGGGGTTGATCCTCAGGAGGCATCGGCGGAAGCATGCGCACCAGACCCGTGTCGGTATTCATGGTAGTGGCCACCAGGAAGAAAATCAGCAGCAGGAAGGCGATGTCGGCCATAGAACCGGCATTGATCTCCTGGATTTTTCTTTTATCTGTTGCCATTGTGTCTTACTCGGTTATTTGAATGCGCCCCAGATCTCGGTTGCTACGGCCGTCACGAAAGCGGCGACGCATGCAACATAGGTTACGAGGATGCTCGTTTCGGTAATTACGGTTTCACCGTGGCCGAAGAACCCGTTGTTCTGGAGGTCGACGATGTTCACCGTGTGGCCTGCCGAGTAGAAGTACGACACGCCCACGATAACGATGATCAACGCCAGGGACAGGATGGTTCCCTTGATGCCTGCCGGGTTCTGAATCATTCCGAAAACGGCGCAGAAAATAGCCGCAGCGACAGCGAACACGAAGAGGAAGTATCCCCACATCAGGTTCACGCTGATCGATGCGTCCGAGCCGCCGGTGGCGATCGCGTAGACCATAAGGACTACGGTGATGGCCATCAGAACACCCAGCAATATGTTTAAAATCTTTTTCATAATTGCTTTTGACTTTTCAGCGTTCGATTATTTCTTGTTGTAAGCCGTCAGAATATCCATCAGCGTGATGGACGAATCCTCCATATCGTTGACGAGCGAGTCGATCTTCGAAACGATATAGTTGTAGAACAGCTGAAGAATAACCGCAGCGATAAGACCCATAAGGGTCGTCAGCAGGGCGACCTTGATACCGCCTGCAACCAGCGTCGGGCTGATGTCACCGGCAGCCTGGATGGCGTCGAACGCCGCGATCATACCGACGACGGTACCCATAAATCCCAACATAGGCGAAAGGGCGATGAACAAGCCGATCCACGAAAGACCCGACTCCATCTGGCCGGTCTGAACCGAGCCGTAGGAAACGACGGCTTTCTCGACGGCGTCGAGACCCTGGTCGTAACGGTCGAGACCCTGGTAGTAGATCGAAGCGATCGGGCCGCGGGTGTTGCGGCAAACTTCCTTGGCAGCCTCTACGCCGCCGTTCTTGAGTGCTTCCTCGACGGATGCGATGAGTTTCTTCGAGTTGATCGTCGCGAGCGACAGGTACAGAATACGCTCGATGGCTACGGCCAGACCGATCACCAGGCAGAGGAGCACCGGAAGCATCCACTCCCAACCGCCTTCGAGGAACTTCTGCATCATGACGTGGTGCAGGCTGTCGCCGGCGATCTGGGTTTCAGCGACAACCGTTTCGGTTGCGGCAGCGGCATCCTGTGCGAACGCACTAACGGTACCCAGTACGGACAGGGCAGCCGACGGAATCAAAAAAAGTTTTTTCATAGTTGTGTTGGATAAATTAAATTTTGATTAGTTGATTTTTTATTGTTGTGTTTTGGTTTCTTCGTTTTCCGGTCGGTCGGGTTCTTTTTTCTTTTCGGGCGTTTCCGCCGGGTTATTTTTTCACTAAAAATAATTATTTTTTTTGTCTTTCGCAGCGTTTGGGGCGTCCTTTTGTGCTCCGGGGCCGTTGCGGAAGGTTATTCCTGCGCGTAGAGCCGAATCCCGGATAATTCACCCCGGACCCGATCAAATAGCTGTAAATCAATATTTTTGCCTGTTCGCTGTGCCCGTCTCCGCCCAATGGTCCCTGCGGGAAGGGTACGTTAGCAGTGCGAAATATAGAAAAAAAAATCGTTCCGTGCAATGGCTTATGCCGTAAATTCTCCGCGCAGGGGCTTGCGCAGGAGCATGCGTGCCTCGTCGTCCGGAAGTCCCAGCCCGAGCACGTACATCAGTTTGGTCACGGCGGCTTCGGTGGTCATGTCGTAGCCGCACAGGACGCCGGTTTTTTGCAGTTTGAGCCCCGTTTCGTACAACTCCATCGAGACGCGGCCCCCGCCGCACTGCGTGATGTTGAGGATGATGATTCCGCGTGCGACGGCCTCCCCGATGACGCGGATGAACCATTCGGAGGTGGGGGCGTTGCCAGCGCCGAAGGTTTCGAGCACCACGGCCCGCAGTCCCGGGGCCGAGAACATGGCCCGCAGGATCTCCTCGCCCATTCCCGGGAAGAGCTTGATCAGCTCGATGCCTCCGGAGAGTTTTGTGGCGATGCGCAGTTCCGCCGGCGACTCTTCGGGTTGCAGGATCGCCGGGAGGTTGTAGGCGATGTTGACCCCGACTTCGGCCAGCGGCGGGTAGTTGTAGGAGCGGAAGGCGCTGAGGGCTTCGGCGCTGCGTTTGGTGGTGCGGTTTGCGCGGAAAAGCCGGTTCTGGAAATAGAGCGACACCTCGGGAACCTCGGGGCGGCCGCCGATGCGCGCCCCGGCGATCTCGATGGCCGTGATGAGGTTCTCTCGCCCGTCGGTGCGCAGTACGCCGATCGGAATCTGGCTTCCGGTGAAGACCACGGGTTTGGCGAGATTTTCAAGCATGAAGCTCAAGGCCGATGCCGTATAGGACATGGTGTCGGTTCCGTGCAGCACGACGAACCCGTCGTAGCGGGCGTAGTTGTCGCGGATCAGACGGGCGAGGGCCACCCAGTTCGCCGGCTCCACGTTCGAGGAGTCGATCACGGGCGACACCGTGTGCACGTCGATGTCGACGTTGAGGCGTTTCAGCGAGGGGAACTCGTCGTAAATGCCGCTGAAATCGAAGGGGACCAGCGCCCCGGTGGCGTCGTCGGTCTTCATGCCGATGGTTCCGCCCGTGTAGATGATCAGAATGGAGGATCGCATAGCGTTTTTATTTCTCTAATGTTTCGACCAGGAAACTCACGGGGCGGAATCCGTCGTTGCAGGAGATCATCGCCGAGGCGGGATTTTTCATCCAGCCGTCGTAGATGTTCGTGCCGCCGTGCGCCAGCGTCATGACGAAGGGCGAAAGCGTCTGCCAGGCGCTGTCGCACAGCCCTTCGGGTTTCTGCCAGCCGTCGGCGATGAAAACCTGCCCTTCGCGCATGTCGCACGCATGTTCGATGGGATTTTCGTACTGCTCCATTAAATCCTTGTAGCAGGCCTTGCGGATCACCGTGATTTTTATTTTTTTCATAGAGTCGTATCGTGTCGTGACTTATCGGGCCGGGAGCGGGCGCCGCTCCGCGAGGGATCCGTCTATTGGGTCAGTCCGAACATCCGTTCGGCATTGGCCGTCGTCGCCTCCGCGACCTCTTCCGGGGTCAGTCCCTTGATCTGGGCGACTTTTTCGCAGACGTAACGCACCCAGGCCGATTCGTTGCGCTCGCCCCGGTGAGGCGCGGGCGTGAGGTAGGGGCAGTCGGTTTCGAGTACGAGGTCCCGCAGTTCCATTTCGCGCACGGTCTCCGCCAGTTTGCTCTTTTTAAAGGTCACCACGCCGCCGATCCCGAAAACGAAATTGCCGTACTCCTTCAGTTCGCGATAGGTTTCGATTCCGTCGGAATAGGCATGGAAAACGCCCCTGACACCCCGGCCGCGGTACTCGCGCATGATGTCGACGGTCTCGGGCCAGGCGTCGCGCGTATGCACGGCGATCGGCAGTCCGTATTGCAGCGCGAAGTCGATCTGACGGCGGAACGCCTCGGTCTGCTCTTTCCGGAAATCGCGGCTCCAGTAAAGGTCCAGCCCGATTTCGCCCACGGCGCAGAACCCCGCGATTCCCTCGGGCGGCGTCCGGAGGTAATTTTCGACCAGCTCCAGCTCCTCCCGCCAGCGGGGATTGTCGTTCACCGAAGTCGGGTGCAGTCCCATCATCGGCACGCACCGCTGCGGATGGCGGCGGCAAAGCCCGAACAACCGTTCGTGGCTTTCGGAATCGATGGCCGGGAGCAGCAGCCGTCCGACCCCTTCGGCCGCGGCGCGCGTCAAAGCCTCTTCGCGGTCGCGGTCGAACGCTTCGTCGTAAAGGTGTGAATGCGTATCTGTCAGTTTCATAGCTTCATGTATCGGTTCCCGGGCAGCTGGCGCACGGCGCCTGCCAGTTCCAGCCCTACGAGCAGCGTCGCCAGTTCGCCGGGATTCAGCCCCGTCAGCTCCCCGAGCGCTTCGACCGAAAGCGGGTCGTCCGTGCGGAAACAGCCGAGCAGTCCCGCTTCGTCGGGCGTCAGTTCCGGTGTCGGGGGCTTCGCGCGCAGTGTCGCGGGATTCTCCCCGAGGTCCCACATCAGTTCGCGGATCACGTCGTCGGCCGTCAGCACCAACTGCGCTTTGCGGTTGCGGATCAGGTGGTTCGTGCCCGCCGACGCCCGGTCGGTGATGCGTCCCGGTACGGCCATCACCGTGCGGTCGTAGGAGTCGGCGCAGTGGGCCGTGAAGAGCGATCCGCCGCTGTCGGGCGACTCGACGACGATGCACCCCGCGCTCAGCCCCGCGATGATGCGGTTCCGCGCCAGGTAGAAGTTACCGTTCTGCTTCGATTGCGAATGCAGTTCCGTGACCAGCGCGCCTCCGTGGGCGAGTATGTCGCGCGCCACGTCCGTATGCTGGGCGGGCGTCACCCCGGGCAGGGGGTTGGCCACCACGGCGACGGTCTGCACCCCTGCCTCGAGTGCCGCGCGGTGCGCCGCAACGTCGATTCCGAAGGCCAGGCCGCTCACGACCGAAAGCCCCGGAATCCGTTCCGCGAGTCCTCCGACCAGCCGGTTGCAGGCCGTCTGTCCGTAAGGCGTCGCCTCGCGTGTTCCTACGATGGAGATACAACGCGCCGAGAGGGCCTCGACACAACCCTTGATGTATATTACGTGGGGATAATCAGTAATTTCGCGCAGCAGTGGCGGGTATTCCGGGTCGGTGGAGGCGACGGCCGCGATGCCGTTGCGGCGGCAGTGGGCGAGTTCCCTTTCAGCGGCCGGAAATCCTTTCCGGCGGACGATCTGCTGTGCCGTATCGGGCCGCAGACCGGCTTTGGCGGCGAGTTCGTCGGCCGTGGCGGCAAAGATGCTCCGCGCATCGCCGAACCGCTCCAGCAGATGCACGGCTCCTTTTATGCCGATGCCCGGAGTCATCTGAAGGGCAATATCCTCGATGGTCATAGCCGCGAATGAAAAATCGTTTTTGCAGACGATAAAGGTAGCGGTTTTTGGGAAATAACGGGAATTTATTCGGGAAATAATGCAAAGTTGGGCAGAAGTTTTGCAAAAATCAGAATTGTTCGTATATTTGCACTCCCGATGCGCTTGGAAATTAGTTCCGAACGTTCCCCGGGCCGGAGAGTGGCCGTCTGTGGTTTGAGTTCCGGTTGTTTGGAAGGGGGCGAAGAAGGCTGATAGGGTTAGGTTGGTGCAGAGAGGGTGCAACGGGAAAAATGATGGTCTGATGGCCGAGTGGCTAGGCAAAGGTCTGCAAAACCTTGTACAGCGGTTCGAATCCGCTTCAGACCTCTTGAAAATGGGATATATTATAATATATCCCATTTTTTGTTTGGATTTGTTCCTGATTTTGTTCGTAAAAACAGACGCTTTCTATTGGATGAAAGGTGTTGGCACCCGGAGTTTTGCAGGTGTATTTTCCGAACAACTTCCCGTCATGAGGGCTGCTGACCGCATCGTCCGTGAACAATCCGTTCGTGAACAGTTGCGCTGTGCGCAGCCGGTTCAAAGATTCCACGTCGAAAAAAGCAGGGTGTGCGGGTGTAATTTTTTTATTTTATGTACTTTTGTTCCCGACAAAGTCCGCTGTCGCGGATTCAAGTGGAACCAAAACATGAACCTGAATTTTATGAAGAGATCATTCAAAAGCCTGCTGCTGGCGTTCGGTAGCGCCGTTTTCTGTTGCGGAGGCTGTTCCTCCGGGCCGGAAAAAGGCGAAAACCGGCTGCCGGAATGGGCGCTCGGCGGCTTCGTTCGTCCCGCCGGGGCCAATCCCGTCATTACTCCCGACCCGCAGATCCGGTTTTTCTGCCCGATGCGCCGGGATTCCGTCGGATGGATGGAGAGCGACACGTTCAATCCCGCCGCCATCGTCCGGGACGGTAAAATCTGCGTCCTCTTCCGCGCCGAGGACAATTCGGCGACGGGCATCGGCAAACGCACTTCGCGCATCGGCCTGGCCGAAACCGGGGACGGCGTGACGATGCAGCTGCGCCGCGATCCGGTGCTTTTCCCGGCCGAAGACAATCAGAAGGAGAACGAGTGGCCGGGAGGCTGCGAGGACCCGCGCGTCGCCATGACCGAGGACGGAACCTACGTCATGCTCTACACGGCGTGGAACCGCCGCATTCCGCGGCTCTGCGTAGCGACCTCGCCCGACCTGGTGAACTGGACGAAGCACGGCTTCGCCTTCGAGAAGGCTTATGACGGCCGTTTCCGGGACCTGAAGAGCAAATCCGCCTCAATCGTGACCCGGCTCGACGGCGACAGGCTCGTCGTCACGCGGGTAAACGGCAAATACCTGATGTACTGGGGCGAGCGGATGGTCAACATCGCCACGTCGGACAACCTGATCGACTGGACGCCCGAACTGAATGAGAAAGGGGAGCTGAAAGGCGTGGTCTACCCGCGCGAGGGCTATTTCGACAGCGATTTGACCGAGTGCGGTCCTCCGGCCGTTCTGACCGACAAGGGGATCCTGGTGCTTTACAACGGGCGGAACCGTACCGATTCGCGCCGCGACATGCGTTATCCGGGCGGAACCTACTCCGCCGGGCAGCTGCTGTTCGACGCCGCAGCGCCGGACAAGCTCATCGGACGCCTCGACGTGCCTTTCTTCCGGCCCATGGACACTTTCGAGAAGAGCGGCCAGTACAAGGACGGCACGGTTTTCATCGAGGGGCTGGTCTACTACAAATCCAAGTGGTATCTCTACTACGGATGCGCCGATTCGCAGGTCGGCGTGGCTGTTTACGACCCTGCCGCCGCCGCGCCGGGCGATTCCGTTCCCGAAACGCCCGAAGCCTGACGTTCCGCGCGCGCGTTGCCGCCGACTGAAAACCTCCGCATCCCGATCCCGGGATGCGGAGGTTTTTCGATCGGAACAGGACTCCGGTCCCGGCGTTCCCCGGGCTGTTTCGTTCTTACCGGTTTCCGGCGTACAGGCCGCTCATTATGTCGGTGATCTGTTTCCAGGAATTGCCGCCGTCGTTGGCGGCTTTTGCCCCGGGCGTCGATCGGCCGTCCTCGATGTATTTCTTCACCCGGGCGGCCATCTCCCGGATCCGGCCGGCGTATTCCGGATCGTCTATCCGGTTGACTTTCTCTTCGGGATCGCTGACCATGTCGTAGAATTGCAGCGGGGGCTGTCCGTCGATCCTGTATTCATCGCCGGAGCCGTTTCCCGCGTTGAATATCAGTTTGTACTGCGGCGTCCGGTAGGTGAAATAGCCGGCTCCCGACGTGGCGATCAAATCGGTCCGGGCGGAGCTGCCCGAGCCGTCGAGTATCGGCCAGAAGCTAAAACTGTCTTCGGCCTCGTCGTCGGCCGTCCGATAGCCGAGCATGTCGGCGAACGTGGCGTACAGATCGGTCAGCGAGACGAGCGAATTGTCGGTCACGTGTCCGTACCGGTCGCCCCACGACAGGATGAAGGGGATGCGGTGGCCGCCTTCCCAGCCGTGCGACTTGTAGCCCCGGTAAATATAGGACGGATAGTGTCCTTTCCGGTTTATTTTGTCCATGTTGATGTAACCGGCGCAGCCGTTGTCGGCGGCGAACATGACGATCGTGTCGTCGTACTTGCCGATCTCCTTCAGCTTTCGGTTGACCCTGCCCACGATGTCGTCTATCATCATTACCAGGTCGCCGTAGTCGCCGATCCTGGATTTTCCTTTGAACTCCTTGCTCGGGAAAAGCGGAATGTGGGGAGCCGTCAGCGCCATGTAGAGGAAGAACGGCTTGTCGGAATTTTTGTTGTCGTCGAGGTAGTCGAGCATCTTGTCCGCCAGGTGGGGCTGCATGCCGTCGGCGCTCCAGTCGCTGTGGCCGATGCCGCCCTTGATTCTGTACAGTCCGCCGCCGGAGTCTTCGAATCTCGTGTTCGGCTGTTTCTCCGCCATGTCGTTGACCATGTAGAGGTGCGGAGGCCCGGACGGCGAGGTCAGTCCGTAGAAATAGTCGAATCCCCGGTCGGTAGGACCGTTGGCCACGCGTTTCGTGAAGTCGATGTTGTCGACGGTTTTCGCCTTGCCTTCCTTGTACGTCCAGTCCCACCCCAGGTGCCACTTGCCGATGGCCGCCGTCGTGTAGCCGCAGGCTCGGAACATGTCGGCGATGGTGTTGCGGCCCGTCGCGATCATCGGGGGCGACATGACGCCGAGCACGCCGCCTTTTTTCGTCGAGCGCCAGTTGTAGCGGCCGGTGAGGATCGAGTAGCGCGAGGGTGTGGAGAGTGCGGACGACGCGTGCGCATCGATGAACGCGATGCCGCGGTTGCACATTTCGTCGAGCCGGGGGGTCTCGATCTGCGAATCGGGGTTAAGTCCCCGTATGTCGCCGATTCCCATGTCGTCGGCGAGGATCAGGATGACGTTGGGCCGCGGGTTCTTTCCGAAGGCTCCGTAGCACGAGGCCAGTGCGCCCAGCAGGCACGACGAGGTAATGAACAGGTTGTTTTTTCTCATCGGACAAATGGGTTAATGGTTTGAATACCCAAAGGTAGCGATGTTTTACGGACCGGGCGGACAATATTCGACCTTAAAAGGCCATTTTTCGACCAGGATGGCCGTTGCAGTGCCTCGCTTGATCCGGTCTTTTATGCTTCGCGGCGCATCGAGAGCGCAATGCGTCCGCGAACGGTATCCACGCCCGTCACCCGCACTTCGACGTGCTGTCCCAGGTGCACCACATCGGCCGGCGAAGCCACGTAGCGGTCGGCCAGCTGCGAGATGTGCACCAGTCCGTCCTGCTTGACACCGATGTCGACGAAAGCCCCGAAAGCCGTGATGTTGGTGACGATACCCGGCAGGAGCATTCCTTCGCGCAGGTCGCCGATCGAGTGCACGTTGGGGTCGAACGCGAAGACCTGCAGCTGCTCGCGCGGGTCGAGTCCCCGTTTGTCCAGCGCCTCGAGGATGTCCGTCACGGTCGGCAGCCCCACCTCTCCGCTCACGTAGCGTTCGGGTTTCAGCCCGCTGCGCAGCTGTTTGTCGGCCAGCAGGCGTTCGACCGTCACGCCCGCGTCGGCGGCCATCCGCTCGACGACGGCATACGATTCCGGGTGCACGGCGCTGTTGTCCAGCGGATTCGCGCCTCCCACGACCCGCAGGAACCCGGCCGCCTGCTCGAAGGCCTTGGCCCCCAGCCGCGGCACTTTGAGCAGTGCCCTGCGGCTTTTGAAGTCCCCGTTCGCCGCACGGTAGGCCACGATGTTCTCCGCCAGCGCGGGACCCAGCCCCGATATGTAGGTCAGGATGTGCTTCGACGCGGTGTTGATATTGGCGCCCACCCGGTTGACGCAGCTCTCCACGACCGTCTGGAGCCGTGCCTTGAGTTTCGTCTGATCGACACTGTGCTGATACTGGCCCACGCCGATCGACTTGGGGTCGATCTTGACCAGTTCCGAGAGCGGGTCGATCAGGCGGCGTCCGATACTCACGGCCCCGCGCACCGTTACGTCGTATTCCGAAAACTCCTCGCGCGCCACGGCCGACGCCGAGTAGACCGACGCGCCGTCCTCGCTCACCATGAAGACCTCCACGCCTTCCAGCCCCAGCCCGCGGACCAGCTGTTCGGTTTCACGGCCCGCCGTGCCGTCCCCGATGGCGAACGCTTCGGCTTTGTACTCGGCGGCCAGCGATTTCAGCGTCTCGGCCGCTTCGGCCTGCCGGTTCTGCGGCGGATGGGGGTAGACGGTCGTGTTGTGCAGCAGGTTGCCCTGCGAATCGAGCGCCACGACCTTGCATCCCGTGCGGAATCCCGGGTCGATGGCCACGACGCGCTTCTGTCCCAGCGGCGGCGAGAGGAGCAGTTGGCGCAGGTTCTCGGCGAAAACCCGGATCGCCTCGTCGTCGGCCTTCTCCTTGGCCGCCGCGAGCTGTTCGGTCTCGATCGAGGGGCGCATCAGGCGTTTGAACGAGTCGGCGACGGCCGCTTCCATCCATTCGCGCGTCGCCGAGCCGGGCCTTACGAACAGCCGGCGGAGACTCTCGACGCAGCGTTGGGCATCCACGTCGACCGTGATTTTCAGGATGCCCTCTTCCTCGCCGCGGCGCATGGCCAGGAAGCGGTGCGACGAGATGCTGCGCAGGGGCGTCGCGGCGTCGAAGTAGTCGGCGTATTTCGCCCCTTCCGCCTCTTTGCCCCGGACGAGTTTCGAGTGCACGATGCCCTCGCGGGCGAACGTCCGGCGCAGCGTGTTGCGGGCGCGTTCGTCCTCCGAGATGCGTTCGGCGACGATGTCGCACGCTCCGGCGAGGGCCTCCTCCGGGGTCGGCACTTCGGCCGAAACGAACCGCCGGGCCTGCTCGGCGACGTTGCGGGTCCGCTGCGCCAGGATGATTTCGGCCAGCGGCTCCAGGCCCCGTTCGCGCGCCACGGTGGCCCGCGTGCGGCGTTTGGGCTTGTAGGGCAGGTAAATGTCCTCCAGCTCCACCGCGTCCCGGCACTCCGCGATGCGCCGGCCGAGTTCCGGGGTCAGCCTGCCCTGCCCCTCGATGGTCGTGAGCACCGTCTGCTTGCGGGCTTCGAGTTCGGTGAGCCGGTCGAGCCACTCCTTGACGGAGGCGACCTGCACTTCGTCGAGCGAGCCGGTCGCTTCCTTGCGGTAGCGGCTGATGAAGGGAATCGTCGCCCCTTCGCGGAGCAGGCGTACGGTCCCCTGCACCTGGGGCAGGGGAATTTGCAGTCGTCGGGATATGATTTGTTCGGTCATGTTCGGAAATGTTCTTCGGCAAAGATAGCGCAAGCCGGGCGCAGAACCAAACGCAGGGCGGGGCGATGCCGGATTTATTCGCCTTCCGGCTGTATTTTCACGAGAGGCAGATCCTGCGTATCTGCTCCTCGATGTCCGACGTTTTGTCGATCCGGCCGTTGCGCAGCCGTGCGCGGTAGGTGTAGATCGTCGAGAGGGTGCTGTTGAGGAACATGGCGATCTGCGCCGAATCCGAGACACCCAGGCGGATGAGCGCCAGGTAGCGCAGTTCGGTCGAGAGCTGGCGGCTCCGCTTGGGCATGAAGCGTTCGGGGTCGTGGAGCAGGTTGCGCACCTGCTCGATGAAGTCGGGGAACAGCCCGAGGAACGTCTCGTCGAACAGCCGCAGGAAATTGCGGTGCTCGGTCTGAATCAGTTCCTGCGAGCGCAGTGCGATCAGCGTCTGTTCGGCGGTTTCGGTCTTGAGTTGTTTGATGATGCCCATGCGGTAGGTGTCGAGACGCTGGATGTAGGAGCTGCAAAGCTGCATGTACTGGCTCACATACTCCGATTTGATCTTGTTGGCGTCGTTGAGCTGGTCGTTGGTGCGCACCAGCGCGTTGTTGGTGGCGTTGAGCCGCTGGTTGATGTCGGTCAGCCGGCGGTTGATTTCGAGGTAGCTGTCCTTGAGCCGTTCGATCTCGCGTTTGCGCCGCAGGGTGTGGATGGCCTGCCAGAGAATGATGATCAGCAGCACCGAGAGCGATATGGCCGTGAAGAGCGTCAGCAGCAGTTTGCTGCGCATCGACTTGTCGAAGGATTTGGTGATCAGGTCCAGCGCTTCGGCGTATTGGCCGATCCGCAGCCGGTAGTTGCTGACCGTCAGGTCGTTCAGCGTGCGTTTTATATAGGCGTTCGCCAGCCGCAGGTCCCCGGTTGCGTAGAGTTCCTGCGCCAGCCGGTAGAGCGACATGTGGGCGCGCGTCGAGGCCGACAGTTCGTAGATCGCGGCCCGCGCCGACCACAGCATGCCCTGCCGGATGTCGCCCATGTCCGTGTAGTTGCGCGCGACCTGATAGGTGATGCTGCCTTTCTGGAAGATGTCCAGGCTGTCGATGTCGTCGCGCATCAGCCCTTCCAGCATCTCCAGCGCCTCCTCGTTGCGCCCTTCGAGACGCAGCAGTTCGGCTTCGAAATTCTTTTTCTGATAGGCGATTCCCGGTCCCGATGCGCGGTTGATGTAGGCGTTGAGGTAGTATTTGAGCGAATCGTCGTAGCGGCGCTGCACCTCGGGGAAGACGCTGAAGCGTTTCGATTCGCGGAACACCGTGGCCCGGGTGCGGTAATAAAGCGTCAGGTCTACCTCCCTGCTATCCGTGGTGTCGACGCTCCGCAGCACGCGGTTGGCCTCCGCCAGTTCGACGTTGCCGATCAGGACGATGGCCGTGCGGACTTTGGCGTCGTTGATCAGCCGCTTGTCGCCCAACTGTTCGGCCAGCGTGCGGGCCTGCATGCAGTAGTAGGCCGACGAATCGAGCTGGAAATGGCTGTAATGACCCGCCAGTGTGATGTAGGCCCGGGCCCGGGTCCGGGCGCTGCGGGTGGTGTCGGCAATGTGTTGATATTTGCGGATGATGCTGTGGCGGCGTCCGACGTAAATCGCTTCGTTCCGGATGACGTCGTTCAGTTCGCGGATCGTCGCGTCGATCTGGCGGTCGAGATCGTCCCGGCAGCCGGTCGCGAGGAACACGGCGGCGAGCAGCAGGCAGCAGAGGCTTCGGTTCATGGCAAATTGGCGTGTTTCTGTCAGACAAGATACTCAAATTTCGGTGTCAAAAAACATTTTCGGGAGCTTTCTTCCCTTTCCGGAGCCGTTTCGCGGTTTGATAAAACGGGCTTTGTTTTTTGTCAATATGCAGGTTGTTAGTGCGTTGCGTTTTTCGAGGGTTTGATTTTTCGGACCCTCCCGCGGGGGCTGTCTATTTATAGGTACATTTGCCGTACCGACAAACCCCGTTGCCAGGCGGCAACACGCAACCCCAACCGAAAATGAACCGAATTCTGAATTGTCTTTCCCTGGCCGTGCTTGCATCGACGCTTTTCGCAGGCTGCTCGTCCGACTCGCCGTCCGAAGCTCCCGTTCCCCCTCCCGCCGGGGCCGGGGATGTCTGCGGATACGTCCGCTGCAACGGACAGGGCCTGTCCGGTGTCGTGGTTTCCGACGGCGTGAACGTCGTGAAAACCGATGCCGCGGGCTATTACTCCTTTACGTGCGACCTTTCATCGGCCGATTTCGTACGGATTTCCGTGCCTTCGGGCTACGAGACCTCCCGCGACGGGATGCTTCCCGCATTTTATGCCGCCATTGATCCCGCCGCGCAGGGCGTGCAGCGTTTCGACTTCGACCTCACGGCCGCGGACAACTCCCGCCACCTGCTGCTGGTCATGGCCGACGTCCATATTTCGGGACGCAAACCGGGCTATCCCGACGACGGCGGCACGGTCGTCGCCGAACTCGACGCCCGGCAGTGCCGCGACCGTTTCATTCCCCGGATCGCCTCCTGTGCCGCTTCGGCCCCCGAGGGCTACCGCGTCTACGGGCTGAACCTGGGCGACATGACCCATTCGGAGTACTGGTATTCGAAAAACTACTCCTTTCCGCAGTACATCAAGACGATGAAGGGGATCGGCTTTCCGGTTTTCCACGCCATCGGCAACCACGACTACTGCCACAAGGTGGCCGACGATACGGCCGACGCGCAGTACAAGGCGGCGCTGGGTCCCACCTACTATTCGTTCAACCTGGGGAGCATCCACTACATCGTGCTCGACGACATGGTTTACAAGGGGGCGAACTCCTACGCCGCGCGGATCGACGACCGCCAGATGGAGTGGCTCCGCAGGGACCTCGCGGCGATGGACCCTGCGGTCCGCGACGTGGTCGTGGGGATGCACGTCCCGACGGTCAGCGGCCTGCAGACCGACGGCTCCTATAAGAAAGCCCTCGAAAACTTCGACGAGTTCTACGCGCTGTTCGCCGGTTACAACCTCACGGTGCTGAGTGGGCACTGGCACCACGCCCATTCGGTCCGCATCGGTGACACGGCCTCGGAGTACATCCTCCCGGCCGTGTGCGGCACGTGGTGGTACGAACTCCTCTGCAACGACGGCACTCCGGCGGCCTTCACGGCCTTTACCGTCGACGGGACCTCCGTGAGCCGGCGCATCGTGCCCTTCGGCGAAACGTACGCTTCGGAACGCTACCGCGTCTACAACAAGGGGGTCACGACCAATACCGGGACCGTCGGCCCCGGGACCTCCGCCGACCCCGCCGGAGGCTCCCCGGCCATTCTGGTCAACCTCTGGGAGATGCGGCCCGACTGGACCTTCACCTGCTACGAGAACGGCGTGCAGACCTCGGGGCGGCTGACGCGCGTGGCGCGCTACGACCCCGTCCACCGCGACTTCTGCAACCGGGAGCTGATCGGATGGGAGCGGTATTCGTGGTGCGCGACGGTCCGCACGGCCGACCACTGGCTGCAATACGTTCCCGAGGACCCCGCGGCCTCCGTCCGCATCACCGTCGCCAACCAGAAAGGCTCGCTGCTGCACGTCATCGACACGAAGATCGAATAACCAGCCGATTACCCGATTTATTTCAACCTTTATATGAAGAGAAACGCAAAAATCCTGCTTTCCCTGGCCGCCGCCGTGCTCTTTGCGGCATCGGTCCGCGCCGGGCTGCCGCCCCTCCCCGACAAACCGGGGGCCACGGTCAAGGGCTATGTCGAATGCGAAGGCCGCGGTGTCGAAGGGGTCGTCGTCTCCGACGGCTTCAACGTCACGAAGACCGATGCCGAAGGCCGTTACTGGCTCAAAACCAAGCTCTCGCGCTCGGAGTTCGTGATGATCTCCACGCCGCGCGGCTACGATCCGGAGGTCTATTCGGGCTTTCTGCCCAAATTCTTTTATGCCCTCGACAAGACGGCGGGCAAAAAAGAGGTGCAGCGGTTCGATTTCCACCTCACGCGCGCCGCCAACGACGATTACACGCTGCTCGTGGTGGCCGACGAGCACGTCTCGGGCCGCGTGATCGACATCCCGCCCGGCAGCGGCAACGTCATCGCGCCGGTCGACTCGGTGCAGTTCCGCAATGACTTCATGCCCCGGCTGGTGGAGTACGCCGACAGTCTGATGCGGCGCACGCCGGTCTACGGGCTGAATCTGGGCGACATGACCCATTCGGAGTACTGGTTCCGCAACAAGACGGGCATGCCTGAGTACCTGCGGCTGGCCAAAGATACCCCCTTCCTGATGTACCACGTCATCGGCAACCACGACCATTGCCACAAATACGAAAACGACTACGAGGCCGAAGCCGAATACCGCCGGTATTTCGGCCCGACCTACTATTCGTTCAACATCGGCAAGGTCCACTACGTCGTGCTCGACGACATGCTCTACCACGGACGCAACAAATACGACAAGATCATCGCCCCGGAGCAGCTTTCGTGGCTCTACAAGGACCTCCGGGCGCTCGATCCGGAGATCCGGCAGCTCGTCGTGGCCTGCCATGTGCCCCTCGTGGCCAATAACGGCGCGTGGGACGACATCTGGTACAACCTCAAGAACAAGGACGAACTGTTCGTGCTGCTGCAGGACTACGACGTGACCATTATGACGGGCGACTGGCACACCGAAGGCACGACGCGCATCAGCGACCGGATGGTGGAGTACGTCCACCCGGCCATCACGGGCAACTGGTGGTATCGGCAGGGCATCTGCTGCAACGGCTATCCGGCGGCTTTCACCGAATACGTTTTCCGGGGCGACCGCCTCGAAAGCCGCTCGCTCGTCGACTGGGCCAACGGCAACAGCAAACAGCAGTTCCGGATTTACAACCGGGGCGTGACCTCGAATACGGGCATCGCGAGCGCTTCGCAGCTCGACCCCGCGGGCGGCGCGCCGTCGGTGCTGGTCTTCTTCTGGGGCATCGCGCCCAACTGGACGTTCGTCTGCCGGGAGAACGGCGAACAGACCTACGGCCGCGGCCGACTGGTCCAGCGTTACGACCTCCTGGCCCGCTCGCTGGTCGAGGAGGGCGTCGTCCCCTACGAACGCTACACGTGGCTCAAACAGAAGCCCGTGCGCCTCTACCTCTACACCCCGAAGGATCCCGGCGCCGAGATCGAGATCGTCGGCACGGACCACATCCGCAACCGCGATTTCCGGGTGGTCACGCGGATCGAACGTTAAACGAAGCACCCTAAACACTACCTATATGAAAAAATTCTGCAAAATGATCGGCGCGCTGCTCGTGCTGGTATCGGTCACCGTCTCTTCGCTCGCGGCCCAGCCGGCCGCCGAGGTGCGGGGAACCGTGACCGACGGCGACAGCGGCAGGCCGTTGGCCGGTGTGAGCGTCAGGCTCTCCGGCTCGGCGACGGCAACCACGACCGACGCGAAGGGCGCCTACGCCATCCGGGCAGCCTCGGCCGCGGCCGTGCTCGAATTCTCCTGCGGGGGCTATCTGGCCCGGAAGGTCCCGACCCAGGGCCGGACGCAGGTCGACGTCGCGCTGAAACCCGCACCCCGCGAAACGGGCGTGGTGAAGGGCCTCGTCACGGACAGCGACACCGGCGCTCCGCTGGCCGGCGTGACGGTCGTGCTCTCGGGTTCGGCGCGCGGAACCACGACCGACGCCAAAGGCGCCTACACCCTCCGGGTGCAGTCGGCCGAATCGGTCCTCGACTTCTCCTACCTGGGCTACGTGTCCCAGAAAATCCGCGTCGGCAACCGCTCGCAGATCGACGTGACGCTGACGGCCGACAACAAGGACATCGACGAGGTGGTCGTGATCGGTTACAGCGAAGTGAAGAAGACCGACCTCACGGGTTCGGTGACCAACGTCAGGATGGGCGACATCAAGGACATTCCGGTGGTCTCGGTGGACCAGGCGTTGCAGGGCCGTGTAGCCGGGGCCGACATCATGTCCACGTCGGGCGACCCGACGGCCTCGACTTCGATCCGCATCCGCGGCACGCGCTCGATCACGGCTTCGAACGAGCCGCTGATCGTCGTTGACGGCATCATCGACGCCGTACAGGACCTGAGCGACATCAACTCGGCCGACATCGAGTCGATCTCGGTGCTCAAGGACGCCTCGTCGACGGCCATCTACGGCGCGCGCGGCTCGAACGGCGTGATCATCGTCACCACGAAGAAGGGCAATCCCACGGTGAGCAAGCCGTGGATCACGCTCAAGGCCGACATGGGTTTTTCGCAGCTGCCCCGCGGTCTCGACGTGATGAACGCCACGGAGTTCGCCCTCTTCCGCAACGACGTGACCTATTTCAACTGGCAGATGGGCAACCGTCCGGTCCAGGATTACACCTACAACGACCCCTATTCGCTGGGCCGGGGGACCGACTGGATCGACGAGATCACCCGCACGGCTCCCTACCAGAATTACAACCTCTCGGTGTCGGGCCGTTCGAAGACGAGTAGCTACTTTGTGTCGCTGGGTTACAGCGACATTCAGGGTATCGTCGACGACAGCGGGTTTCAGCGTACGACGGCCCGCGTCAACGTGTCGCACGACTTCGCCAAGTGGATCACGGCGGGCGTCAATTCGTCGATCTCCTACCGCGACGAGGCCAACAACAAGGCCAACATCGGCGGTTCGTCGGTGTGGAACGCCGCGACCTACCTCGCCCCGACGCTCAGCCCGGAGGACACCTACAATCCCTTCTACGGCTCGGGCCAGACGATCAACAATCCGCGTTACACGATCGACCTGAACGAGAACACGCTGGAGCGTTTCGCCTCGACCAATACGTTATATGTCGACCTGAAACCCGTTGAGGGTCTGAAGATCAGCAGCAAGTTCACCTACTACCTCTACCAGCGCCACGACTACCGTTTCTACCCGAGCACGCTGCCCGTCAGAAACGAGGGCGAGGGCGGCGAGGGCTACCGCGCCGAGTACGACACGCGCACGCTCTCGACCGAGAACACCGCGACCTACGCCTACACCGCCAAAACGGGCCACTATTTCGACGTGATGGGCGGTTTCACGGGGTCGAAGTCGCGCCTGAACGGGCTGGACCTGAGCGCCAAGGGCCTGATCGTCGACGACAACAAGTGGAACAACATGAACGGTATCTACGACAAGCAGAACTACACCAGCACCTCCTACACCAACTACATTACGAAGATGTCGGTGCTGGCCCGCGTGAACTACAACTACAAGAAACGCTACTACCTGACGCTGACGGGGCGTTACGACGGTTCGTCGAACTTCGCCGCCAACCACAAGTGGGGCTTCTTCCCTTCGGCGGCCGTCAAGTGGAGCATTTCGAACGAATACTTCATGCGCCGCGTGCGCTGGATCGAGGAGCTGTCGCTGCGCGTGAGCGCCGGGCGCACGGGCAACGACGCCATCAAGCCCTACCGGTCGATCGAGGCCTACACCTCGACTTCGGGCGGCTACCTGCTCGGCGGCACGCAGTCGACGGCGTTCTATCCGACCCGCGTGGCGAGCGACAATCTCACGTGGGAGACCACCGACCTCTATAACGCCGCCATCGACGCCTCGCTGTTCAAGAAACGCCTGAACATCACCTTCGAAGGCTACATTTCGAAAACCCGCGACCTGCTGCTGTCGGTCCAGAAGGCCGCGCAGTCGGGCTTCCCGAGCCATTTCGAAAATATCGGCCGCACGTCGAACAAGGGCCTCGAACTGACCGTCGAGACGCGCAACATCGTCAAGCCCAAGTTCTCGTGGTCCACCTCCCTCACGCTGTCGCACAACAAACAGCAGGTCGAGGACATCGGCTCCGAAGATTTCGTCAGCGCGATGAACAGCCCCGGCAACAGCCAGTACATGATGTACGGCTACGTCAAGGGCCGTCCGCTCAACGCCCTGTGGGGCTTCAAGTACGGCGGCGTGTGGCACAACCAGGAGGAGATCGAGCGCAACAAGGTGACTAACACCTACGTTTCGGCGACCACCTCCGTCAGCCCGGGGCTGCCGCGCTACGTCGACACCAACAACGACGGCGCGCTGGACCAGAAGGACCTGGTCTACCTGGGCAACGCCGATCCCACGATCTACGGCGGTTTGCAGAATACGTTCAACATCGGGCAGCTGAAAGTGGGTGTCTACTTTGCCTATTCGCTCGGCGGCAAGATCTACAACTATTCGGAACTCTACATGTCGGGCAGTTTCTCGGCCAACCAGTACCGCTACATGGCCAATTCGTGGCATCCGGTGCGCAACCCCGATTCCGACCTGCCCCGTGCGGGCGCCGTGCAGGTCCACGTCCCGAGCGATTTGCAGGTGCACGACGCGTCGTACCTGCGGCTGAAAAACGTCTCGGTGGCCTATACGTTCGACCTGCGCAAGCGGGTGAGGTGGCTGCGCGACATCACGCTGAGCGTCAGCGGCGAGAACCTCTACCTGTGGTCGAAGTACAACGGTTTCGACCCCGATGTCTCGACTTCGAGCGAAAGCTCGACGCTGCGCCGCGTCGACATGGGCGCCTATCCGCGGGCGCGCACGGTGATCTTCAGCGTCCAAATCCGCTACTAATCAAAAACGACTACGACCATGAAATCCATAAAATTGGTTTTGCTGACGGTGACCGCCGCGCTCACGGGCGCCTGCTCGCTCCAGGAAACGCCCGAGTTCTTCGTCAACCGGAGCAACTTCTACCGCAACAAGTCGGAGTGTATCGCCGGATTGAACAGCTGCTACATTCCGCTCAAGACGATCTATAACTTCAATTTCGGCGTGATGACCGAGGGCGTCACCGACCTGCTGTTCCACAATTCGCCGACGGTCTACGATTCGCGCCTCGAAATCTCGCCCGCGCTGCCCGGCTACGGGGCTACGGTGTGGACGCAGGGCTACAAGGCCGTGATGTACTGCAACGCCGCCATCGAGGGCATCAAAAAGGCCACGGTGAGCGAGGAGGACCGCCGCAAACTGCTGGCCGAGGGCGTGATCCTGCGCGCGATGTACTACTACCTGCTCACGTCGGTCTTCGGCGCGTGCCGTTCTACACGATCGACGTCAGCACTGAGGAGCTGCTCAACCAGACGGCCCGCCTGCCGCGCATGCCGGCCGCCGAGACGCGCGATTATCTGATCGGGGAGTTGATGACGATGGTTCCCGACCTCGACCAGGTGCGTTCGTCGGAGGTCGCCGACAACCGCATGGGCGCCGCCGTGGGGTGGATGCTCGCCGCCAAGATGGCGATGTGGAACAAGCAGTGGGACACGGCGCTCGAAGCGCTCGCGGAACTGGAGAAGATTTACGGCACGCTCGACCAGTACCCGCTTTCGGACATTCCGTTCCGCATGAAGAACACTCCCGAGTCGATCCTCGAAATCCAGCACACCTACACCTCCGGCGGGCTGATCTACACCTCGAACTACGCCTGTATCTGCATGCCCAACCAGACCACCCAGGAGTCGGGAACCGACGTGTTCGACGGCGTGAAGATCGAGGAACTGGGCGACGATGCCAACGTGTGGCCCGGCATGCGCCCCAACCTGGTCTTCAGCGCCGGACTGCAAACCCGCACGGGCGGAGACCGCCGCGTGGAGATGAACCTCGCGTGGGAGTACGGCGGGCAGGAGTTCAAGAGCGTCGGCACGCGGCCGTGGCTCGGCCCGAAATTCTGGTGTCCCGGCATGCGCGACAGCTACGACTCGAACAACTACAAGGTTTTCCGCTATGCCGACGCCGTGCTGATGGCAGCCGAGTGCTGGTGCATGAAGGAGAACCTGGAGCAGACGAAATACTACCTCAACCAGGTGAAGGAGCGTGCGGGCATCGCCGCGTTCACGGTCTTCAAGAGCTGGGAGCGGACGCTCGAAGAGATTCAGAACGAGCGTGCCCGTGAGCTGATCGGCGAGTTCCAGCGCAAGTTCGACCTCGTAAGGTGGGGCATCTGGTATACGAAGACCCTCGAATCGGCCGACTACGAGACGGTGCGCAACGCTATTCTGCCCTGCCACGAGTACTACCCGATCCCCGACACGCAGGTGGTCTACTCGGGCTATGCGCTCGACAACAAGGAGTATGAGAAATACGGACTTTAACCTAAAAACGGAACATTATGAGATTCAGTTATAAAGGCATTGCATTGCTGGTGGCGCTCTGCGGGGCGGCCGGCGGCTGCAACGAGCCGTTCGAACCGACGATCCGCCTGGCCGTGGACAACAACAGGGTCGAACTGCCGGCGTCGGAGGGCATGACCCGCGTGATGGTCTACTCGACAGGCGGGTGGTCGCTCGCCGTGGATTCGGAGTCCGGTGGCTCATGGGCGCGGATCGACCGGGATTCGGGCCGTGAAAACGGCGACTTCGTCTTCGAATACGACGCCAACGGCGGGTTGTCGCGCACGGCGACCGTCCGCATCGTGTCCGGGGACCGCCATTGCGAGGTGGTGATGTCCCAGGCCGCGGGAATCACCGACCCGACGCTGACCGTCACGCCCGGAAGCGTCGCGCTGCTGGGCGAGGGGTGTCCCGTGGAGATGGCCCTGGCGAGCAACCTCGGTCCCGACCTCCAACGCGTGCGGTACGAAGTCTCCTACGCCGAGGACAGCGGCGAAGGGTGGATCGGCCAGGTGGCGCTCGACGACGAGTCGCTGCGCTTCACGGTGGACGACAACACCACCGGGGCGATGCGTTTCGCCACGGTGACCCTCTGGGTCGCGGACGGCGACGGCACGCGCTACGAGACCCGCGCCACCGTCACGCAGAGCGACGAAGCGCTGAAACTGACCATGACGCCCGCCGGGGAATCCCATGCCGCGGCGGCCTACGGCGAAACTTTCCGGCAGGCCTTCGAATGCAACATCCCGGCGATTTACGGCGACGTGACGTTCCTGTGCGACTACCTGACGGGCGCCGAAGGCTGGCTCGCGAACCATACCGTCGACCGCGAAAAGGGTCTGGTGAGTGTGAAAATTCCGGCCAATCCCGCCGCGCCGCGTTCGGCGCGCTTCGCCCTGCGCTACGACAACGGACGCGGACGCACGATCACCACCGACTACGTGACCCTGACGCAGGAGAAGTGCGACATCGGCGGCGTGGACGGCGACCAGATGGAGGGCGAGAAGGACGACAACGAGTGGTAACCGATTAAACAGACGCGAAAATGAAAAAGATACAGTACCTATTGACGGCCTGCGGCCTGCTGCTGGCGGGGTGTTCCGAAACGCCCGGCGGGGACGCCGCACAGCCTGCACCCGCTCCGGTGAAATACGTTTCGCTGCGAATCTCCGCAGCCGCCGGAACACGTGCCGGACTGGACGGAGACCTGCGGGTGAAATTCCGTCCGGGCGACATGATCGACATCAACGGCAGGCCCTACGAGGTCTTCCTGCTCGACGACGGCTCGGCTGCCGTGCCCGAGGTCCCCGAAGCCGACCGTTATGAGGCCGTGTTCCCCTCGGCCTACAACTTCCTCCAGCAGACGCGGGAGGGGGCGAACTTCAAACTGCCGCTGGCGCAGTTCTACGCCGGCCCCGGCACCTTCGGGCACAACGCGATGCCGATGTACGGCGAAGCGACGGGCATCGACGGGGACAAGGGCTACGTGAACCTGACGATGCGCACCCTTTGCGGCGTGCTGAAACTGACGCTCAAGGGTTCGGCGACGATCAACACCATCCTTGTCGAGGACCGGTCGGGCGCTCCGGTTTCGGGCTACGCCACGCTCGGGACCGACGGCGAGGGGAATAAAATCCTCGTGCCGGGAACGGCGAGTTCGGCCCGTGCCTACCGTCTGGTGATGAACTGCGGCGGAGCGGGCGAGGGCGTTGCCCTGAACGAGGGCGGGACCGACTTTTACATCGTGATGCCCGCCCGGGAGTACGCTTCGGGCCTGAAAATCCGCATCACCGACCGTTCGCACCGGGCGATGACCGTCGATTCGCCGACGCCGCGCACGATCCGGCGCAACGTGGTGACCGAGACCCCGGCGATCGAGTACGCCCCCGACGCCGATTTGGTGTTCGCCGAGTATTTCGACGCCTGCACGTGGGGCGGCGACTATGTCGGCGGCACGAAGGGCTATTCGCCCTCGCAGACCGAGAAGCAGCAGGCCGACGGCAGTCTGGCCGGGACGACCGCTGTCGGATCGTCGACGGGCCTCGAGGAGGCTCCCTTCTACGTGATGGAGAATGCGGCCGGCACGGCCGACTACTCCAATTCGTGGAACATCGCGCCGCCGTCGGCCGTCAACAACGTCACGGCGGACTATATCCGCAACCGCAACCTCTACGACTGGACCTACCTCTACCGCTGCGCCGAGTTCCAGGGCTGCCTGCGCGTGGGGTCGCCGACGCTGGGCCGCGGTAAGATCCACACGCCGAAGCTGGCGAACATCCCCGCCGGCGATACGCGCCGGGCGCAGATCACCTTCCGCATCTGCTACGTCGAAGGGGCGAACATGACCGACTCGTTCCAGAGCTGGATCGACAAGGGAACCTATCAGGAGGTCTGCATCAACGGAGAGCCGATGACCTTCACACCCGCCACGTCGGCCTATATCCCCAACGCCGCGATCGGGACCGACGGCTGGGCCGAGGTGCGGCTGATCGCCGGCGGCGTGTCGAAGGACACCTCGTTCAACTTCTTCGAGAGGACCGGCACGGCGGCCACGACGAGCTACTATTTCGTCGACGACATCGAAGTCCGCCTGCTGGATTGACAAAACCCTTCAAAACAAAGACTCCATGAAAATGAAAAATAGCTGGAAATTGTTGCTGCTGACGGCCTTCGCGGGCTGTGCGGCAGCCTGCGCCGACGATCCGGACGAGGTCCCGGTCATCGAACTCGGCGCCGTGAAAGGCGAATACATCGTGCCGGCGCAGAGCGGTACGGTCGAGGTCGAGGTGTACAGCAACCGCGGCTGCAACGTCTCGTTCCTCGAGGAGACTCCCTGGGCCGAGGCCCACACCGGGCGGATTCCCGGCGACGGCGCCTTCAGCGTCACCTACGGGGCCAACGACTCCTTCGCCCGCGTGGCGCGCCTGCTGCTGCAGGACGACAGCGGCCGCCGCCGCGACACGGTCTACATCCGCCAGGAGGGGCTGATCGAGGAGCGGCTCGTGTTTCCCGCGCCGAATGTTTCGGTGAAGGGCAGCGCCGCCGAACAGTCCGTTTCGGTCCCGCTCGACACCAACATCGCTTCGGAACGCCTCGCGACGAAGGTCGTCTATCCCGGCGAGGGCGCTGCGGGCTGGATTTCCGACGTGCGTGTCGACGATCGGTCGGGGACGCTTCTTTTCGCGGCGCAGGCCAACCCCGACCAGGAGAATATGCGTTCGGCGGAGATAACCCTTTCGTTCACCAACGGCTGGGACAAGGTCACCGCCGCCAGACTCTACATCGTGCAGGCCAATGCCCGCGACGATTTCGGCACGGAGCGGTCGTTCGAAGAGATTCGTGCGCTGTGCGGTCCCGGGCAGGTCGTGACCATCGAAAACGACTATTACATCTCGGCGTGGGTGGTCAGCGACGCCGCAGGCGGTAACATGGGCGCCAACCCCATGACCACCGAGTCGACGATCAACTACGAGGTTTGCAAGAAGACCGCCTATGTCGAGAGCATAGACGGCAGCCTGGGATTCATGATCGAGACCGAGACGGCCGACGACAACATCTTCATGCGTTACAGCCGCATCCAGCTCGCGCTGAAGGGCGTGCGGCTGGTGCACGACACCGATCCGGACCGTTTCTCGCTCAAGGGCGTGAAGTCGGCCATGATCATCAGCTCGCAGCTGGGCACGGCGGCCGACATTCCGCGCAAGGAGAAGCGCATCGGGCAGTTGACCGACGACGACATCTACACCTATGTCACGCTCACCGACTGCGAACTGCCGATCCGCAAAGGCCCGCTGACCCCGATCAACGAGGGGTATGCCAACGCCACGGGCGCCAACCGTACGGAGAAATGCGCGTCGCTCGTGCGCGACATCGAGGGTGAGCACATCTATCTCTACACCAACACCACGTGTCTCTACCGCCGCGACGGCAGCCGCCTGCCCTACGGGTCGGGCAAACTCTCGGGCATCGTCGTCCACGAACTGTTCCCGCGTTTCGAGTGGGAGGACAACGCCGCCGGCGACGACGAATCCTACGGTTACATCGGCCGTTACCAGCTGCGGCACGTCTCGAAATCGGATTTCGACGGGCTGGCCGAAGATTTCGAAGACAGTTTTTCGGCGCTGCTGACCGAGTACCGTTTCCTGCAGTACGACAACAACAAGGTCTATCCGACCTACGGCACGAACGGCTACCTGACGCACAGCTACAAGGACGGCAACGGTGCGGTCAAGATTCTGGCCAACGAGGATTTCAGCTACCTGGGTCCCGTGGGCAACAAACCGAGCTTCATTTTCGGATCGAACATCGGCAACGTCAACGGCATGGGCATTATCCTCGAAGACGGGACCGACTGGTGGCGCGACAATCCCGACGTGAACAGCAACATCGCGGGCGATACCTCGGGCGGCGGCAAGGGCAAGGTTCCGCGCAAGAACAACGCCGAAGGCCCGGCGTGGGTCGACTGGTACTGGTGGGACAAGGCCAACGACCGCGGACATGCGTGGATCGTCAACTTTTCGACCGAAGGGATTTCGACCGACGTGCTGTCGATGCAGGTGAGCGTACTGAACGACCGCTACGACAGCGGCAAATACGGCTCGCCCCGCTATTTCGACGTCGCGTGGTCCGAGACCGGCGACATGAACGCCGACGGCGACTGGACCTACATCGCCTCCTACACCGTGCCCGACATGGCGCGCTGGACCCCTGCGACGCGCTACTGGCAGTATGCGGGCTGGAAACCCGTCGACGTGAAGCTTCCGCTCGAAATGCTCGGCAAAAAGAACGTCTACATCCGCCTGCAGGCGGCCCGGAACCTCGGCGGAAGCCTCGACGAATACGCCGCGCAGCCGATAGACTCGCCGTCGTGCATGAACTATTTCGCCATCCGTTACAACAAAAAATAACCGCGCAGCCGTCCGGGACGCAAAAGGAACGTCCCGGACGCTGACGACAGAATCCCGAATCCATGCAGAGAATCCTGCTCCTTGCCGCCGCGCTCCTCCTCTTTGCGTCGTGTGCCGAAACACCGCCGCCCGGAATCAATGTCATCCCCCGTCCCGTGTCGGTCGAACCGGGCGACGGAGTGTTCCGCATCGGCCGCAGCTGCCGGATCGGCTACGATGACCCGGCGTTGCAGTCCGTCGCCGGGCTGTGTGCCGGCTACCTGGCCGAAGCCGGGGTGCGGAAGCCCGTCGTGACGGACAAACCCGTGCACCGGGGCGTCGATCTGCAACTGGACGCCACGCTCGCGGGTGAGGCGTATGCTTTGAGCGTGACGCCGCGCGGCGTCACCGTCTGCGGTGGCTCGTCCCGGGCCGTGCTCTACGGTGTGCAGACCCTGCGCCAGCTCGTCGACGGCGGACGGGTTCCCGTCGTGGAGATCCGCGACGAACCCTGTTTCGGCTACCGCGGCGCAATGTTCGACGTGGCGCGCTACTTCTATCCCGTGGAGGACGTCAAGCGGTTTATCGACATCATGGCGCTCCACAAACTCAACACCTTTCACTGGCATCTGACCGACGACCAGGGATGGCGCATCGAGATCCGGAGATACCCCGAACTGACGCGTGTGGGTTCGGTGCGCCGGGAGACGCTGATAGGTCATTACAAGACTTCGGACAGGTACGACGGAACGCCCCACGGCGGTTACTACACGCAGGACGAAATCCGCGAGGTGGTGGCCTATGCCGCCGAACGCTGCATCGAGGTGATTCCCGAAATCGAGCTGCCCGGGCATTCGATGGCCGCCCTGGCGTCGTATCCGTGGCTGGGGTGCACGAAGGGTCCCTACGAGGTGCGCACGACGTGGTTTTACAGCAGCGACGTGCTCTGCGCGGGCCGCGAGACGACCTTCGAATTTCTCGAAAACGTGCTCGCGGAGGTCCTCGAACTCTTCCCGTCGAAGTACATCCACATCGGCGGCGACGAATGCCCCAAGGTGCGGTGGGAGAAGTGTCCCGACTGCCGGCGCCGCATCCGGCAGGAGGGGCTGAAGGACGGGGACGACCTCCAGAGCTATTTCGTGAGCCGCATCGAGAAGTGGCTGCACGCCCGCGGCCGCGAGATGATCGGCTGGGACGAGTTGCTCGAAGGCGGCGTGACGCCCTCGACGATCGTCATGTCGTGGCGCGGCGCGGAGGGAGGGATCAAGGCCGCGAAACTCGGCAACCGGGTCGTCATGTCCCCGCGGTTTTACTTCTACCTCGACTATTACCAGACCTCCGATCCGGAGAGCAATGGCGAGCCGCTCTCCATCGGACGCAACATTCCGATCCGCAAACTCTACGGCTACGACCCCTTCGATGAGCTGGACGAGGCCCAGGGCCGCAACATCCTGGGCATCCAGGCCAACCTGTGGACCGAGTACGTCGCCACGATGGACCATGCGGAATACATGCTCCTGCCGCGTCTGGCGGCCATGTCCGAGGTGGCATGGGCGCCCCGGGGACGCGACTACGACGATTTCGTGCGGCGGCTCGGCTCGCTGCGCAGGCTGTACGACCGTGCGGGATACCGGTATGCCGATTTCGTGTTCCGGGGCGTCGAGTGACGCCGGCCGCGAAAGGCTGTGAAAAAGGGAGGCTTCCGTCGGAAGCCTCCCTTTACTGCCGTACCGTGCGGGGTTATTCCGCCGTGAGCAGGAATACGCCGCTGTCGTAGATCTTCGGCATCGAAGGGTTGATCCCGGCGTTCGAGAGCATCTCGCCGCTGAAGGTCTTGCCGTCGAACCAGTTGCGCGATTTGTCGACGTTCAGTTCGCGGATGGTGTAGCCCGTCTTCGGGTCGAGACCCTGGAGGCGGAATTTCGGGATCAGCGAGCGGCCCTGGTATTGCAGGCTGTACGTGAACAGCACGGCCTGCTTCCGGTCCTTCGAAACGTACATCAGGCCGTAACAGCCGCTCTTGTCGTAGGGCGTGCCGATGCGGTAGAGGTCGCCCTGCATCACGATGTCGCGGTACTCCTTGTAGCTGGCGATGGCCCGGCGGGCGAACTGCCGCTCGCTGTCGGTCATCTGCTTGGGCTGAAGCTCCATGCCGAGGCGTCCGGCGCAGGCCATGTCGAAGCGGAATTTGATGGGCGTGATGTTGCCCGTCTGGTGGTTGGGCGTGGCCGAGACGTGCGAACCCATCACGACGGCGGGGTAGAAAAGGCTCGTGCCGTACTGGATGCGGGCGCGCGAAAGCGCCTCGGTGTTGTCGCTCGTCCACACTTCGTCGAAATACTTCAGGGCGCCGTACTCCACGCGGCCGCCGCCCGAAGCGCAGGCCTGGATCAGCACGTTGGGGTATTTGGCGCGGATGCGTTCCATCACGCGGTAGAATCCCTGCGCGTAGTCGATCCAGAAACGCGACTGCTCGTCGGCCGGAAGATAGGCCGAACCCACGTTGTTGGCGTTGCGGTTGGCGTCCCACTTGATGTAGTCGATCTTGTCCGAGAGTTTCATCGTGTTGTCGAAGACTTCGAACACGAAATCCTGCACCTTGGGGTTCGAGAGGTCGAGCAGCCACTGGTTGCGGGTCGCGGGCGCTTCGCGCTTCGGCGGGCGGACGATCCAGTCGGGGTGTTTCTCGGCCAGCTCGCTCTTGGGGTTGACCATCTCCGGCTCGATCCAGATGCCGAATTTCAGTCCTTTCGAATGGGCGTAGGAGGCGATGTGGTCGATGCCTTCGGGGAGTTTCTTCCGGTTGACCTGCCAGTCGCCCAGTCCGGCGTTGGCGGCGTTGCGCGGGTATTTGTTGCCGAACCAGCCGTCGTCGAGCACGAACATTTCCAGTCCCATCGAGGCCGCGTCGTCGATCATCTGTTTCAGGACCTTGGCGTCGAAATCGAAATAGGCCCCCTCCCAGCTGTTGAGCAGCGTGGGAACGACCTCGTGGCCGTGGTAGACGCCGTAGTTGCGCGCCCAGTCGTGGAGGTTGCGCGAGGCGCCGCCCGCGCCGCAGAACGAGTGGGTGTAGATCATTTCGGGTGTGGTGAACGACTCGCCCGGGCGGAGCTTGTAGTCCGAGGCGTTGGGGTTCGCGCCGGCCAGGACGGTCAGCACGTCGAATTCGTCGACCTCGAAGTTGAGGCGGAAGTTGCCGCTCCAGGCCAGCGCCCCGGCGATGACTTCACCGCAGGTCTCGCTGAACGAATCGCTGTTCAGCGTGAGCAGGAACGCCGGGTTTTCGGTGTGGGTCGTGCGCACCTCGCGCGTCGACTCGATGCTTTTCGATCCGTGGGTCAGCAGCGTGTGGTCGACCTGCGCTTCGCGCGCCCAGGCCCCGTAGAGGTGCGTCAGGAGGTATTTGTCGGCCTTCAGCGGAAGCGACGAGGAGTAGAAGTTGTGCAGCGTGACGGGACCCTTTTCGCGGTTGCGGATCACGGCGTGCGTGGTGATGACGTTCTCGCGGGCGTAGGCCGTGAAAACCAGTTCCACGTCGAGCGCCTGGCAGCAGTCGGTCATCTTCACGACGGTCTCCGTCACGTTCTTGTCGGAGAGTTGTTTCGAGGCGTGCGACACGTAGCGCAGTTCGGTGTTCATGTCGCCGTCGGCGTGGGTGACGCGCAGGGCGGGTTCGCGGAAGTTGCGGCCTCCCGTCGCGGGGTAGGCCAGGTCCTCGGTTCCGTGGTCGCTGCGGCGGTTGCTCTTGAAGTCGGCCAGCGGCGCCGGGTCGTCGATGCGTCCGCCGAAGTGGCGGAAATAGACTTCGCCTCCGGGGGCGGCGGTGACTACCATCGAGACCTTGTCGGTGCTGATGTCGATGACCTGCTGCGGCGCGGCGGCCGATACGCTGTTCGCGGCAAAGGCGGCGATCAGGGGAATCAGTAGTTTTTTCATACGCTTTAAACGGTTTCTGCGTCCAAAGATACGAAAATATGCGAAACTATACGAAATGAACCGAAATAATGCCGTAATTCCGGACAGTTCCGATTTCGTGTAATGAAACCTGTTGTGGATGAACAGGACAAGCTATTCCGCCATGTTCTTTCCCTGATGCCGGACGGAGTCTCTTATTCCCAGCGCGGATCGCCGAGTTTTTTGCCGGATAACGCCCCGTCGACGATGCGGTAACTCGTGCATCCGTCCAGCGGGTCGTTGGCCGGCGATGCGAAGACCGATCGCTCGTTGCCTCTGGTTGTCAGCAGGCCGTAGGGATTGCGTATCCTGGGCTGCATATTGACGCGATAGGAGTCGGTGATTTTGACGATACTGCCCGCACCGGCGTCGATGAATTTCGGCGATGAACCCGGGATGCAGAAAATGCTCCGCACAACCTCTATTTCCGTGTTGCCCAGATTGGCGTGGAACACCCCTGCGCTGTTTTCAGAGGTGTTGACGTTGTAGAACGTGCAGGCATTCACCCTGATTTTGAGATCGTTCATGCGGGTGCTCACGATGATCACTCCACGTACGAAGTCGGCGAAAGTGCTGTTTGTAAGGCGGATTGAGCCGATCTGTGCGGTCGATTCCTTGCCGACGTTCACCACACCGTGTGACGGAGCCTGTCCGTTGTAGACAATGCTGTTGTCGATCTCGATGCGGCCAATACGGTTCTTTGCCCCTGTAGAACGGTTCAGTATGAGGCTGGCTCCGTTTTCTCCGTTCAGGTTCACGATGCAGTTGCGTACGGCAATGAGGCCGATTTCCACGTCTTTTTCGTTGGCGTTGTAGACCAGGTATTTCCGGTTATAAATAATGTGAATCCCATCGAGCACGAGCTTGTCCGCTCCGGTTCCCAAGACGAAGTTGGTGAAGTTGACCACCGGCATCTTTCCGCTTTCACCCATGAGGACGATGTCCTTTGTCTGCTCGATCTGACTCGGAAGGGTGTATTCACCGGCTTTCAGAAGGACGGTATCAGCTTCCGAGGCTTTCCGGAGTGCAGCCCTGATGTCGCCACCCGACTCCACTTCGATGATGCCGGCTTTCGCTCCCGACGCCAAGGCCGTTCCGAGAACTGCTAAAATCAGAAATTTGATTTTCTTCATAGGTTTGTTTTTTATAGGGGTTTATCGGATATCCATTACGCCGCCCGGGCGGGTTTTCTTCCGCAGGGCCAGCTGGGCTTCGTAAAGGTAGGCGGGCGAGGTTTTGCGGCCCTGCGAGAGCCATACGCCGTCGGGACGGCGGGGATTGGTGAATTTGCCGGGGCTTTTATTGCCGATCGTGCCCACGGAGTAGTTATAGGCCGAAACCCAAGGGTTTTGCACGATTATCGTGCTACCCGTACAGTTCCACAGTACGTTGTTGCCTCCGGCCCAGCCCTGCCCCGATCCGTAGTTGCTGCGGTCCTGGATGCAGATTTCGCCGTCGCTCGTGACGTTGTCGTAAAGCGTTGCGGTATTCCACCGCTGGTGAGGGCCGATGTCGGCGTGTGTGCGGGATGCAATACAGTTCGTAAAGACGTTCGGTCCGCAGTTGAGCGCCCCTGTGGCGAAGTCGTGCCGCGCGTTGTCCGAGCGACACCCCTTGACCAAACATAGCTGCCCCTGGCTGATGTGGAATGAGTAACGACGGCTGCCGGCGATCTTCGAAACCGGATCGAGACAGGAGCAGTTCAGGATGCTGATGTTTTTGGAACCGTTGTCCATCGTAACTAGCCCCATGCCGAAATGGCGGCTCGTGACGTTGCGCACCCAGCAGTGGGCCGCCACTTTGACGGCAACAGCATTCCATCCGTGGTTCTCATCCTCCGGCTCCGCGTATTCAGACTTGAGGTACATGTTCTCGATGCCGCACTCTTCGATGCGGTTCGGATAACTGTATTTCAGAATCCGGCCACCGCCGTATTTCCGGTCGAGGCTCATTGCCACGGGGTTTTCGAAGTGTATCGTATCGCCCGAAACGAGAGTCACGACACGTTCGGCGTAGGTGTCGAACTTGCCCGCCTGCCACTGTGTGATCGAAAGACCGTCCGCCCGCTGGGGGATCTGGTCCATTTTCATATCCGTAATCCACTCTTGCGTCGAGGGCCGGTAAATAACAACGTTGTCGCCTTTCTTGAATGCAGCGGCCTGGGGGCTGCGCACCCAGAACTGCCCGGCCGGGATGTAGTCGTCCTTGATGGCGTAAGCTGCCGTGTTGTCATCTACGCTACGTGGTCCCGTGCCGCTGATGACGATCAGATCGCGCTGCACGGCGCCTGTGGCCACGAGCACCGTGCCGTCGGTTTCCGTGTCGCCCTCCCCGCGCAGGACAATTCCGCTCTTGCCGATGCGGATTGTCCCGGAAATGTTGTAGACGCCTTTTTTAAGTACGATTGCGCCAGCGACGGTTTTGTCGATCGCCGACTGGATCAGGTTCGTGGCATCTGCACCGTCGGCCGGTGGTGTCAGGGTCGCGACGACGGCGACTGTCGGAATTTCGGCATCGCCCCAGCGATAGCCCACGCGGCTGAAGTCAAGGATCATGTCGCCGGTCGGCTGCCGTGCGGGCAGGCAGTCGGACTTCACGACTGGATAGCGTCCGTCCGTGGGGGTCGGAAGCGCCGGTGCGGGATCGTCGTCCGTTTTGTCGACGGAGCAGCACAGCAGTCCGAATACGGTCGTAAACAGAATTGATCTGGTGATTTTCATAGCTCTATTTGTTGAATAAGGCGTAATTGCCCGTCCACTCGAACCGTTCCGGCCCCAGCAGGAAAGTGTGCCTGCGTTTCGTGTCGTAGCCGCTGTTCACTACGGCGAAGAGAAGGTGTTTGCCTTGTTTGGTCGTAATACGGATGAATGTGTAGTCGTCCGCGTCGTGCAGGATCGTCAGTTCTGCGATTTCCGACTCGGCGTTCCGGGTAGTTTCTGTCACGAGGTCATAGCTGCCGTGCGGCTCGATCACCGATACGTAGGTATGGTTCGCCACGGGAGAGGAGGTGCGCAGTAGCATGCCGTTGCGCGTCACAAGGTTATAATCGGGGTCATTGGCCCCGGTTTTGACCAGGTAGGGTGTGCATGGGGTGCTGACGGCAGTGCTCAATGTATAGAATTGCTTGTTTTCAAGCCAGCACAACTGCATGAAACGGCCTTCCGGAAACCCCGTGGCCTCTTTCCAGAGGTGCTGGTAGCCGTTGCGAGGCCCCATGGGTTCGAGCCGGGAGACGTTCTTGTCATACGCGAAGCTCGATGATATGAAATGGCCGTTGTAATAATAGGGCAGGTCGTAAACATGTTTTTGGTCGGCTGTGAGCCGGAAGATGTCGAGTACGAAAGCGTATTCCAGCGCTTCGTGGCGGACGAGGGCTACCGAACGGTTCATCGAAACGCTTTTGTATGCGTTGTTTTCCGTAGCCGAAACGATTTGGAACGCAGGGTCGGAGAAGTCGCTGAAATTGATCTTTGCACCGGCCTTCAGCGCGTCGCGTCCGACGCCGCGGAAATGGGACGCCGAATCTACGACGACGGTGTTATGGGCGATCGAAAGCTGTGCGAATGACTTGTTTTCGGGGGCGTACCCGCCTTTGGCTTTCGCTACGACGTTGATGAAGCGTGACGAACCGTAATCGGGAACGATCGTCGTGCCGTTGGCGAAGAAAATAGTCGACAGTCGGTCGAAATGGCCGTGTCCGCCGCCGTGTGTCGTGGCCTTGAGCGTCACGCAAGAGTTGTTCGCGTCGTTGCCCCGGATGATCGCCAGTCCGCCGTCGTTGCCGTCGGGGCCAGCTTTGATGACTTCGGAGCGGAATGCGAATGGTTTTGCCTCGCCTTCGGCGATCGCTTTGGCCGCCGTCGCGCCGGCATCGGTTAGTGTGACGATTCCCTGCCGTTGCACCATGCCCAGCATGCCCTTTTCCTTTGGGGCGGCTTTGTAGGCGATGTTGGAACTGAAGAGGATTTCGTAGGTGTGGATGTCCTTGGCAATGGCGTCGTTCATCAGAAAAATATCGCCTTCGTAGGTGCATTGGAGCAGTGTGTTTACCGCTTTCCGGAGAATGCCGCCGCGGTAATCGAAGATATGCAGTTCCGGCTGGTTGTTGTTTATGCACTCGGCCAGCGTTACGAACGGATAAATGGCGTAACGCTGGTATCCGGGTCCTTCGTCGTAGTAGCCTTCGGGTGAAAAAAGAGCATCGAGTTGGGGCAGGAAACCTGTTTTGCCGTCTTTGGCCGAACCTTTGAGCGCTTTGTCAATCATTTCCCGGTCGTCCATGACATAGCCGATCATGCCGGTTCCTGCGGTCATCCACGTCCCGAAGTTGTGCATGGAGTTGAACGCCGTGTTGTTGGCCGGGGTGCCGTTTTCCATAAAATCGACTATCGGACGGAACAGGTTGTCCTCAATCCGCTGACGTTCGGCAGCGGAGATGTATTCGTAGACGCAGTCATAGGCATTGGCTGTGAATGTGAGCCATACCGCCTCGTTGAGTATTTGGTAGAAAATCTTTCCCGGGGTCTTGGTGAACCGGGCCGGATGTACCGGGAGCGAAGGGTAGATTTCCGCATACGCGAGCAGCATGCATCGCACGAAGGCTGCGTATTTTTTGTCGCCCGTGATTTGGTAAACCACCCCGGCATTATACATGTCGGTATAATTCTGTTTGTGTTTTTCGTGGGTGTAGCCGCCGCCCACGTCCTGCGGAATGGGGACTTCTACCGGACCCGCGACAGCCGCGTCGGCAACGGCCTTCGCTTTTGCGAAGGCGGCGTCGGTGAGCGGATTACGCCCTAATTGGGCCTTGATCTCCCGGACGCCCTTTTTGGTCAGCAGCAGCCGCGGACGGGAGGTTTCTGTTCCCGATGCGGTCAGAAACGAGAGGCAGAGGAGGAGTAGCGTGATGAACTTGTTCATGGCTGGAGTTGTCAGGTTAATTTATTCCGATATTTTTTCCGTCCGTCGCCTTGTTCGCAAGAGGCGAAGCGCTCGATTGGCGGAAGTCGTTGTTTGCAGGGTCCGCATAGACAGGTTTCGCCTGGAGCATGTCCCCTTTCACGCAGGTGTCCCAGAACGAGGCGATGCGACCCGCTTCGTAAAGATTGCAGTGCGAGACCTCGATTTCATCCCAGCGCATTTCGTTGAACCGGATACTGGCTCCACCTTGCCCGCTCCTATCGAATGTGCAGTCGGTGACCGAGGCTTTCTGCACGCCCGTGAGGTCGATCACGCTCCCTTGTTCACGATTGAACACGTTATAGAATGTGCAGTGGCTGATACGGGCGTTCGGACCTGCGGTGCTCTCATCATAGCCGAGCCGCGAGAGATCGATGCCGCGTCCCCCGATGTTGGCGAAGAGGCAGTTCGTAACTTCGAGATTCTCGACGTTGTAGCGGCCGTAGAAGTCGGTTTCCCGCGTCAGTACGATCGCATCCCACGGCAGGTCGAAGAACCGGCAGTCGCGGATGGTGATGCGTTGGGCGAATGTGCCCCTGCTGCACGATATGGCATATGTACCCGAGCGGTTGAACCGGCTGAAGTCACAGTCGGAGACGTTGAGCGTATAATCTTCGATCATGGTAGCGGCCGTGCCGATGAACCCTTTCGGGTCGTGCAGCTGCTCTTCGGGAATGCCGTTGAAAGCCACGCCCGACAGATCGAGGCGACCGCCGTTACCGATCGTGATGATCGGTTCGTTGCCGCGACCGTTGTAGCGCAGCACGGGTTTGTCCTGTGGTTTTCCGGCTGCTTCGATACGCAGGAAATGGGGAATGACGACCGAAGCGTCGTTCCAGTATTCGCCCGGGGCCGTGAGCCGGAGCACATCACCCGATTGAGAAAGGGCGACGGCCTGGAACAGGGTGTTTTGGCCGGGTATTACCTCTATGATCCGACCCGAGAGTCTGTGGAGGTTGGGTTCGGTATAGGAGAACCACTTCGCTCCGACCTTGTTTTTGGTGGCTGCGGTTATGGGCCTGGATGCGTTGGCGGGGTCTATGGACCCTGCGGACCCTTGCGTGCGGAAGGTGTTTCCGGTCAGGTCGCGCAGGTCGGATGCTTTCCGTTTGGGCGCTGGGGCGTTGTCGTAAGCGACTCCTTCAACGGTGCGTTCGATGCTTTTTGCCGGAACGAATCCGGCCGGCAGTTTCATTCCGGCCCCGTCGGCGACCTTGTTATCTGCGAACCGGATTCCTGAAATGTCGTCGAAGGCGGTATAAAGCGTCGTGCCGCAGGGCTCGGTGATCAGATTGCCGCTGAAGGTTACGTGTCGGGGCGTTTCCGTACGTTCGAAATCCCTGCCGAGGCAGAAAAGAATTTCACCGCAGCTATCCAGCGTGTTGTTCGACACTTCCGTGTCGGTCACCTGATGGTAACGGTATTCGGGCGAATACGGAACCCCATTCATGATGGCCAGTGGTGCGAAAGCCCGTCGGCCGGCCAGTCCGCGGAGGTAGTTGTTGCGGACCTTGTGGCCTTTGTTGATGATGCGGATGCCGCCCGTGTTGGGCTTGCCGTTGCCGATCATCACGTTCGACTCCACCGTATTGCGGTCGCCGTGCCGCAGGGCGATGCCGCCTTCGCATTCGAAGAACGTGTTGCGGCGGATCGTGTTGTCAGCCGATTTGATCGAAAGGATTTCCACCTCGCCGCTGCAACGGTCGAAGTAGTTGTCTTCGATGATGATGAACGACGGCGTGGTCGACGTGAACGAATTCCCTGTGCGGATCGTCTCCGCGCCGTTGGACCCATAGACGGGCCGCGGGCCGAAATAGTTGTTGTCGATGCGGTGATGCTGGTTGTCGGAACCGTTGAGAACGGCGGTGACGGTTACGCCTTCGTTCAGCTTCCCCACGATCGAGCAGTGGTCGAGCCGGTTGCGGTGTCCGTAAAACTGCACCCAGTTGCCTTTGGTCTGGCGGCTCTCGGGGTTGAACGCCTCGATCACGCACTCTGTGACGCGGCAGTCGGTGGCGTGGCGCGTGCCCTGCCGGTATTCGATGACGGTTCCCGTGGGCGAGCAACCGTTGCGGAACCAGAAGCCTGACACCACCAGCCATTTGCCGGCGATCCGCAGGTTCGATTCCCCTTCGAAGATGACTTTTCCGGGGGTTTCGGCCGCTACGACGATCGGTTTGCCCTGCTCGCCGTCGCCCTGCAGGACCAGCCGGATGTTGACATATGTGCCGTCCGCAATGATTATGGAGTCTCCCGGGGCTGCTTTCCGGACGGCTGCCGCCGCTTTTTCCGGGGTCGTGCGGATACTTGCCGCCCGGGCCTCGGGATCCGTCGCCCACAGAGTGATCAGTGCCGACAGGATTGTGACGATCTGTTTGCTTTTCATCTTCGTTCTATAAAGTTGGTTGCCATGTTGCTCCTGTAGTTGCTGGGGAGGGTATGGTGCGGGTCCGCTCTCCGGTGGGTTCGTTCGCGCCGGGCGTTTTGTTCTGTGGGCGAGCGATGCCCCGGATGTCCGTGGCGACGTAGGCGAACCCCCGGATTTTGCCGTAGAGCGTCGCCTTGTCCGCAGGCAGAAGGTAAAGCTCTCCGTCGCGGATCAGGTCGAAACGCTCTGTGCCGTCGACACCACCTCCTGTGAGACCGGTAACTGTCACGCCGTGGAAATGATTGGCTTCCCATACGATCCCGGGACCGTATGCGGCGATTACCGTGACGCCTTCGGGGGGTGTCCCTGCGGCGTTGTTTACGATCAGGTTGCCCGTGACGCGGCTGTCCGTGACGGGCATGGTGCTGGTGCTGTTTCCGATATTGGCCGTGATGCCGCTTTTGCAGTTGACGATCGTGTTGAAAGCCACCTGGGCATCCTTCACCTGGAAATACTCGAACAACTCGGAGTTCTCGACGCCGCGCACGAGAGAGATTGCCGACCGTTGGTTGTTACCGGTCAGCCCTTCAAAATAGTTGTTGAACACCCGGTGGCGTTCGCCGATGATCCGTACGCCGCCCGTGTTGGCCGCGCCGTGCCCGAAAAAGTAGTTTCCGTCGACTGTGCAGCCGTTGCCGTGCCGGAGGGTCAGCGTGCCTTCGCAGCTGTCGAACACATTGTTGCGGTAGGTATTCGCACACGATTTGTTCGAGATGATTTCGACCTCCCCGTTACATCGGAAGAAATAGTTGTCGCAGATTTCGCAACGCCCTTCGGACATCGAAACGGCGCTTGTGCCGATACGGATCATCTCTTGACCGTTGATTGCCGAACCGTTTTTCTGAAGCGAGAAGGGATGGGTGAAGTAATTACCGCGGATGCGGTGGTTGGGAATGACCTGCGGATCGATCCATACGACCAGAAGCGAGCCGAGGACCTTTTTATCGATAAACGAACAGCGGGTCACCTCGTTATCGTGGCCATAGATCGATACCCACTTTATGTCCTTGTCCTTATTTTCGGGAAGTCCCGAGCCGCTGAAGATACAGTCGTCGAGGCGCGAACGGACAGCGTGTTTTTTCGCCGAGGTCCGGAAGTTGAATACTGCGTCGCCGGCAACGACATCGCAGTCCTTGAAATAGAGCCCTGAAACCGTGATGTCGGAACCGCCTATCGATAACGATGATATGCCTGTGAGTACGACACTGCCGGATTTCTCGGCGCGGATCAGGACGGGCTTTTCCGCTGTTGCGTCGATGTCGATCTTTACCGGCAGGTCCTGGTACGTGCCGTTGCGGATGATAACGATGTCTCCGGGCTTTATTCCGGCTTCGTCGAAAGCCTTCTGGCTCCATGCGATCGTATGCGTCTTTTTATGCGGTCTGTTACCCGGCTCATCGGCCTGCGCCGTGTTTGCACACGACGCAGCCCCGACAAGCATCAGGCCCATTAACCAAACCCGGGTTTTCATTTCGCAGCAGTTGTATCGGTAACTGGAGTGCGCTGCCAGTAGACGTCGAAGGTGGCGTTGTTCTGTCGTCCGCTCTCAACGGTTTTATCCTGCACCAGTTTGGTGATATGGATGAACCCGAACTTGCAGATGTTTTCCGTGTCCGCTTTGAACGTTTCCCAGTTGGGTTTGAAATACATGACGAGGACTACCGTGCCGGGATCGATGTCCACCGTCTCGGTCGCGTTCGTGAGCGTCGGGGCCCAGGGACGATGGTTGGTCGCCGAGGTGGCCTTGAACGCTCCGAATTCGCCGTTGGGAATATTCGACCAACCATCTTCGCTAGCGGCTCCCGTTTTCGTCAGGTCGATGTCGTCGAGTAATGCGGGCGTGAAGTCGCTGCTTGAGAACGTTCCGCCCTTGATTTTGTCGATGATGACTTTTTCGGCCGGATTCATCTCGCAGAGCGTGCGGTAGAGGATGATCGGCGTTCCGTAGATGCTGGCCGAGAGGTCCGGGTTGGAATTCTTGAAATTGGAGATACGGTTGTTGTTGTTCGCAGGTCCGTAGAAGTAGCATCCCGAACCGAGGTATGCAAAGAAGATATAGGGCTTTACCGCGTAATACTGTGCTGCGGTTACGGATGCGGCGAGTTGGTTCTTGGCGCTGCAAACCGCTCCGTTCAGGCTCATGGTCAGCGGATCTACACTCGTCGCGAAATCGGCAGCGACGTAGGTATCCCCAGTGTCGAGGCAGAAGAAGTGATTGAGCTTCGACGTCGAATGTGCGTTGAGGTTGGCATTTTTCCAGGTGTAGAACGAGGGAACGAAAAATGTGAAGTTGTCGTCTACGTCGAGTATTTCAGTGCCGTTCAGCGAGAAAAATCGGAGTTTCCTCGTGTTGTTTCCGTCCGTGAATGAAGGATCGTCGGCTACCCGGAAGGTCAGCGACTGTCCGTTTTCGGGCTGTCCGGTGATACGGGCTTCGACATCACCGATCGTGACTTTCTCGACCAAATGCAGGAACATTCCTTCCGCCGTGACCTCGCTGCCGGTGACGATGTCGGTTGTCGGAGAGAGCGACGTCACCTGCGGAACCAGGCGAACGATGTGGATGCCGTTCTTTTGAAACGTGATTTCGGACGAGCCGTCGTAGTAGGCGAACGTGATGTCGGCAGTGGATTCGCGCAGGTCTGGAATTTTCACGATGAGTTCCGTCGGACTTTTTTCGACGATCAGCGTCTCTGTCGTGTTGAATTTCACACTCTGTATGGCATCGAGTCCGGAGCCGAAAAAGACAGCCAGTTCACCGACGGTATAGGTCGGCGGATAGGTCGTAATGGAGGGTGTGGGATAGGTGTAGGTAAATTTTTCGGTGCTTTGTACGGCGCAGTCCGCGTTTTCGAGCGTGATGACGCCCGTACTTCCCGCCGAGGTGGTCTGCAAGACTATTTCATTCACCGAAATCATGTGTTTGACTGCAACTTCGCCGCCGTTGATTTTGGCGGACCGGATGCTGCCCAGACCCTCCCCTTTGACCGTGATCAGCGTTCCGACAGGGCCGGACGAGGGACTGAACGAATTGATGACCGGCTCGGGCTGGCTGTAGCCGTCGATCCGGAGTTCTTCGTTACAGGATGCCGTCAGGAGCGTTGTCCCTGTCAGCATGCACAGATAAGCAAATATCTTTTTCATGTTGGGTCTCTTTTAATATCCGTAATTCTGGGTCAGCTCCGGGTTGATGTTCATGACATTCAGCGGAATGGGTAGTACGGTCTGCCACTCGACTATCGTGGGTTTGTAACTGTTGGGCAGGTTGGTGTATATGTACTCCTGGTTGTAATACTCGGTGATGCGCTGTACGGCGATTCCCCATCGGAGCAGGTCGAACCAGCGCTGGTTCTCGAAGGCCAGTTCCAGGCGGCGCTCGTTGCGGATCGCCGTGCGGAAATAGTAAGAATTAGCTTTCTTGCCGGCTTCGAGCGGTTCCAGACCGGCTCTTTCGCGGATCATGTCCACGTATTTCACCGCTTCGGCCGTAGGGCCTTCCAGTTCGTTAGTTACTTCGGCGTAGAGCAGCAGCACGTCGGCCAGGCGGATCACGGGCCAGTCGCTTTCGCCGTCATTGACGGTCTCGACGGGCGAGAGGTATTTCTTTACGAAACGGCACTGTGTGGTTTCGTCGTCGTCGACCCATGTGTTGCTCTGTGCGTTGTAGTACTTTTCGGCGAGCGAAACATCCTTGCGCTTGTCGTTCGGATTGGCATCGAATGCGTTTATGATGCTTGTGGACGGGTAGTTGTATGATCTTCCAGAGCCGTTTATAACGTTGGTCCCGCTGTTTGCCGGGGCGAATTCGTTGCCGAACGGCGATCCGATACCGAGGTTGCCCGCCTTGTAGCGTATCGCGAAGATAATCTCCTTGTTCATCTCGTTCGTGATGTTGAAAATATCGGCGAAAGGGACCAAATCGGATGCCGATTGCGGATTGCCTGCGGCGGTGATGACCTCTTCGAGCAGCGGTTTGGCCTTGGCATATTCGTCGGAACCTACCAGGTAACGGGTCATGTAAACTTTGGCGAGCAGCGCTTTGGCGGCTGGTAGGGTGATGCGGCCAAGCTCTTCGCCGCTGCGTACGTCGGGTAGCATGTCGTTTTCGACGATCTCCTTCAAGTCATTCATGATCAAGTCGTAAATGGCCTCGGGGTTGGACCGCTGCATGTAGCGGGCTTCGTTGGCTGTGATGGGCTTGGTGACGAGGAACACGCCGCCGAACAATCGTACGAGGTTGAAATAGTGGTAGGAGCGGATAAACATTGCTTCTGCCTTGTACTGTGCGCGCAGGTCGGGGTCGTCGACAACCGCGAAGTCGCGGATGACCGTGTTGCAGCGTTCGATGTTGTGGTAATTGCCGGCCCAGTATTCGTCCACGAGGTAGTTGATGGGCTGAATGGTGGATAGGTCGAGCTGGCGTATCACGTCGAAGATCGCCGTAGTCGACGTGCGTGCGTAGATACGCGTGTTGTCCGAACGAAGTTCCGTCATCGCCCATTCGCGGTAGAGGGCTTCCTGCATGCCGTTGTAGCAACCTACGAGTGAGGCGTACAGCTCTTCGGTGTTTTTGTTGAAATTGTCGGCGGAGATGTTCGACTCGTGCTTGAGGTCGAGGAAATCGCTGCACGACCCGAGTGCGAAGGCCGCAAGGGCTACTATCAGTATTTGAATGTTTTTCATCGTTCGTCAGTTTAGAAGTTGATGTCAATTCCGGCGGTAAACGTCATAATCATCGGGAACGAACCGCGCTGATAGCCCGAAATAAGCGTGTCATTATAGGGGCTGGAGGTGTTGCGGTACTCCGGATTGATGCCCCTGTAGCTTTTGGACATGATGAACAACAGGTTGTTTCCCGTTACGAAGACGCGGAGGCTCTTGAGATGGAGTTTTTTCGAGACGCTCTGGGGCAGCGTGTATCCGATGGTCACGTTGCGCAGCGCGGCGTATGAAGCGTCTTCCACGTCGTAGTCGGTGTTGATCCAGGGCACACCGTAGGTGGTCGGAGTTTTCCCGTCGCCGACGTGCTGTTCGCTTACCCAGCGTTTGTGGATGTTGTATTTCTCGTTGCGGATCTGCATGTCCTTGTAGGTGGCGTCGGCATTGATCACATCGCCGCCGTGAACGCCCTGGAACAGAATCTGCACGTCGAAATCCCAGATCTTGAACGTGTTGGTGATTCCCCACGTGAAGTCGGGATAGGGATTTCCGATAACGGTCATGTCCTTGTCATTGAGTTCGCCGTCCTTGTAGGTGTCGACCACCTTGAGACCGCCGACGCGGTCGATGTTGGTCGAGAATTTGGGCCCGGCATCGAGTTCTTCTTGAGTTTTCCAGATGCCGTCCGTCTTGTAGCCGTAGAACTGGATGGCCGGACCGCCCACGATGTTGATGTAACGCTCCTTGCTGTACCCTTCCTTGATCATCCGGGCTTCGCCGCCGAGATCGAGCAGGCGGTTGCGGTTGAGCGAAAAGTTGACAGATGTATTCCACGTGAAATTCTTCTTGGTGAAATTATAGGTGTCCAGCGTCAGTTCGATACCTTTGTTGCGTACCTTGCCCTGGTTGGTCCAGTACTGCGTGTGTCCTGTGATTGAGGAAGCCGTGCGCAGGAAGAGCATGTCGCGCGTGGTCGAATAGTAGTAGTCGAAGACGACGTTGATACGATTCTTGAACAGGCCCAAATCCACTCCGAAATCGAATTCCTGGATTTTGGCCCAGCCCAGATCGGGATTTCCGATTAGCGAGCTGATGTTTGCGAGACCGGGAGCGGCAGTCCCGGTTCCCTCGCCGAACGAATAGAGCGCACTGTAAAGCAGGTTAGTCGTGGCATTGGCCGAGAGGCTGTTGTCGCCCGTTGCGCCGAAACTGCCCCTCAGTTTGAGCGCGGAAATGGCTTGAACATTCTTCATGAAGTTCTCCTCGCTGACGCGCCAGCCTACCGAAACGGAGGGGAAATAACCCCATTTGTTGTTCGATCCGAAATACGAATCGCCGTCGGCGCGGATGGCGGCTGAAACGAGATAGCGGTCCTTGAACGCATAGTTGATGCGACCGAGAAACGACAGCAGGTTGTGTGCGGGAATCTTTTCAGTCGAGGTGAGTTTGTTGCCGTTGTCATCGATGACCTTGAACGAGGTTGCGGCGCTCAACGTCTTGATGTAGTCGTTGGGGAATCCGGTTCCCGCCAATTTGACGATTTTTTGTTTGGCCTGTTCGGCGGAAACGCCTGCCATGACGTTCAAATCGTGGTTGCCGGTCTTTTTCATGTAGGTTAGCGTGTTGTCTGTCGTCCAATTTGTGCTGAAGGTGCTCAAGAACGATCCTTCGCTGGGTGTCCCGGGTTTTGTGGCGTCCTTGCTGCGGTAGCTTTCACGGGTGTTGTAACGTGTCGTGATGCTGTTTGCCGTACGGAATACGAGGTCCTTGGTGATTTTCACGTTCAGATAGGCGTTTGCAGACATCTGGTATTGCTGGCTCTCGTTCGAGGAGCGATCCATAACCGATATAGGATTGTGATTCTGCGAATTGTAAGGGTTGGCTTTCTTGTAAGCTGGCTCTCCGGTTTCGGGGTCGATTTCGCCGATCGGGTAGATTGCAGTGCCGGTGTTGAAGTGTGCAGGTTGGGCGTAACTCCCGACAGGCTGGCCGGTCAGCTCGGATGTGAACTGGTTGTGGCGGACCGGAATCCATTGCGGGAAACGCATGAAGTCCACGAAGTTGTTGGTGGGGCGCTGCGATTTCGAGTATACCATCGAGATGTTCGTACCGATGCTGACTATTTTGCTTAACTCCACATCGAGACGCGAGCGCAGGTTGAACTTGTTGTTGAAGTTCTGCTTCATGAGTCCGTCGTCGAGGATAAAGCCTCCGGATACGGTATATTTCAGGTTCGTGCGGCCGCCGGAGATGTTTAGTTGGGCATTCGTCGTCATGGCGACGTCGCGCAGGGCCAAGCGCTGCCAGTCGGTAGCTCCGAGGTTGCCTTCCAGCCAGGCTGCGGCGAGGTCGTTGTCGGGTACAACTGCTCCGCCCAGTTCGCGTTCGCGTTGGAGGATGCCGACATAGTCGGTGTAGTTCATCATCGGATGCAGTTTGTATGGCTCCTTGATACCGGTGTAGACCGAAACGGCGTAACGGGGTTTCATGGCCGAACCTTCCTTGGTCGTTATGATGATGACGCCGTGTGCCGCGCGCGATCCGTAGATGGCTGCTGAGGAGGCGTCTTTCAGAATCTCGATTGAAGCGATGTCCGAAGGATTAATCATCTGCAAGCCGTCTTCCATGACGAAGTTGTCGACCACTACGAGCGGTCCCGAGCCGGTATTGAGCGCGCCGCTTCCGCGTACGCGGATTTCAGGAGCAACTCCCACTTCCGAGGTGGTGTTCTGAATCGTGACGCCCGAGAGGCGTCCCTGGAGGGCTGTTGTGATGTCCGATGTCGGAACGTCGAGTACATCCTGCGGATTGAATTTGGTGATTGCGCCGGTCAGGTGCGACTTGCGCTGCACGCCGTAACCGACTACAACGAGTTCTTCGACTTCGATTGCGGTCTTTTTGAATGTGGCGTCGAGCCTGGTTTGGCCTTCGGCCACCGGAATCTCAAGGGTTTCGTACCCGATAAAAGAGAATACGAGCACGGCGTTTTTACCTGTGACATGGATTGTATACGTGCCGTTGGAGTCGGTCGTGGTCCCGTTTGCAGTCCCTTTGACCAGGACGGTTACGCCGGGCACGCGTCCCGATTCGTCGGAGACCGTGCCGGATACCTCACGTGTTTGGGCTTTTGCCTGGAAGCTTTGCGACAGCATTGTGATGGCAAATGCGAAACTTATAAGTATAGTTTTTGTCATTTTGCGGACTTTTTAGGATGGTGGCGAATGGGTTCTACCGAATTACGAGTGACGCACTTTCTTTATCTACATAGAGCGTCACGTCTTTATGGGTGCGGAGAATCGATGCGGGGCAGGTCGTACGGATGGGACCGTCGCACGTAGCCCTGATGGCTTCGGCTTTGGCTTTGGAGGGTACGATCGCGTAGAGTTTGTCCACATGCAGTAGTTCGGGGATCGTAATGGTGAGAGCGTGGGTGGGCACTTCGCCGAGGCTTTTGAAACAGCCGTCGTTGATCTGCTGCTTGCGGCACTCGGGGGCGAGGTCGACGATCTTCACGGACTCGGGATCGTCGAAAAACGCCACGTGGGGATCGTTGAACGCAAGGTGCCCGTTTTCACCGATACCGAGGAACACGATGTCGGCGGGCATCTGTTTGAGCAGTGCAGCGTATCGGCGGCACTCCTCTTCCGGGTCCTGTGCCTGCGGGTTCATGTAGTGGATGGACTTGGGCGTCACTTTGGAAAAAATGCGGTCTTTGAGGAATTTCCCGAATGCCTGGGAGGCATCGGGATCGATGCCGATGTACTCATCCATGTGGAATGCATTGATGCGGTTCCATTCGATTTCATGCGTGAGCAGCGCAGCTAGGAATTCGTTCTGGGAGGGTGCAGAGGCGAAAATGATGTTGACTTCGTCTTTCCGGGAGAGAAGTTCTTTGATGTACGCTGCGACCTCTTTCGCTGCGACTTCTCCCAATTCGGCTCGTGTGTTGGACATTTTGACTTTCAAACGCCCTTTTGTGAATTCAGTTACCATGGGTTGAAATTTTTAGGTTGGGTGATTATTTTTCGGCTATTTTGGGTTGTTGTCTATTTGTCCGTTATCGTACACGGTAATGTTTATATTAAAATTTATGTATTTAATTTGTTGATTTATAGAATAATAATGATTGTTTCTCGCGTTTGTATAGACCCGGTATCGATTACAAATTTATCCATTTTTTTCTAAAAAGCAAATATTTCTATTATTTTGTCTAAATAGCGTATTCGATAAAAGCGAGTCGGAGTTTCGTTGTGATCGAGTTTTTTTATACATTTGCACAAATTAATCCCCTGTAGAAATGTCTGCCAATGAAAAATATGCCACAATGGAAGATGTGGCCAGGCTCTCGGGCGTGTCAAAAGGCACGGTCGATCGTGTTTTGCACGATAGGGGCGACGTATCGGAAAAAACAAAGCAGAAGGTTCTGAAAGCGATCAAAGAGGTTGGTTATAAGCCGAATATTTTCGCTTCGATTCTGTCGATGAAGAAAAAGTACCGCATTGTGGCGGTTATTCCCTATTTCCAGAAAGGAGAGTATTGGGAGATGGTTTATGACGGGATTATGATGGCTGAAAGTCAGGGGAAAAGTCTCAATATCGATATTGAGATCGTTTATTACAATCAGTTTGATATCAATTCATTCCGGGCGTCGTGTTCGAACACGATGGCACTTGAGCCAAATGGAGTGCTCATTGCACCCATTTATAAGGAAGAAACCACGAAATTGGTTCGGGAACTCTCGAAATCGGATATTCCGGTGGTTTACATCGATACCCGGCTGGAAAATACGGAGTACCTCGCTTATTACGGCATGCCGCTTTACGAGAGCGGTTATCTTGCCGCCCACCTGCTGCTCGGCTCGATGAAGAAGTGCAACGTGGTGAATTTCAATATCGATAGGGGCGACGCTCCGCCCAATGATTCGATGCTTAATCGCCATCGGGGCTTTCTGGCCTATGTCAAAGATCATGATATAGACTGCGAAGTGTATGATTGTACGATGCAACCGAATGACTTTCTGTACAACATTCAGTTGTTCGACCGTTTTTTTCGGGAAAACCCGCACATATCCCATATCATTACCTTGAATTCACGGGCTTACATGATTGCGGAATGGATGGAGATTCGGGGCGTTAAAGACAAGGTGTTGCTGGGTTTCGACATGCTGAAGAAGAATCTGGAGGGGCTGCGGAAGGGATATGTCTCGACGCTTATCGCCGAAAAAACCTCTGTGCAGGTGCACCAGGCTATGGGTGCGATTATGGATTACCTGATTTTCCGGAGGAGACCTGCGTTAAAAGACAATTATGTTTCCATGGACATCCTTAATAAATACAATGTCGATTTCTATGTGACCGGGAGCGGTAATAATTCGGTGCTGATCGGCAGTGGTTTCGAAACTGAATAACAGGCGGAACTTCTGCGTTTTGTTTTTATAGGCCCGTTATCGATAACGGTCATAAATTGTCTTTCCGGGCGGCTGTTTCTCTGGAAATATCCATACCGTTTTCAAAGTTGGCGTGAAGGCGCTTTTCGAAAAAGAAAATGCGGTATGCGCTGTGTGGCGAACTTTCGATCAGAATGTGTAGGCGACGCGCAGGTAACCGTAACGGCCCAGGTAGGAGGTCGTGGAGGTGACGACGTAGTCCGTGTCGAAACTCGTGGTGGCGTAGTCGGGGCGGTTGAGGATGTCGATGACGCCCACCGAAACACCCAGCCGGTTCTCCTTGCCGAACTTGCGCCCCGCCGAGGCGTTGAGGATCACGTTGTGGCGCGTGAGCGTGTGCGAGCGGCTGTTGCAGTAGAATTCGTAGAGCGTGCCGACCGACCCGAAATACTTGCCGAAGCGCAGGTCGACACGCGCCGTGAGCTGTTCGCGCAGCTCCTGCGAGGTCTCCTTCTGCGTGGTGTAGGAACTCATCGAGGTGTTGGAGCGAATGTTGATTTTGATCTTGCTCGAAAAGCCCGAGTCGAAACCGAAGCCGAAGCCGAGCGAATGGCGGACCGAGTGGAAGAGGTCGTCGCCGGTGAAATAGGGCGTCTGGTTGAAGCCGTAGTTCACCGAGACGTTCAGGGTCGAGCGCAGCGGGTTGATCTGCTGTGAGTAGGAGATTCTGCCCCCGAGGTTGTAGTTGCCCCCGACGTTGGTCTGCGAGGTGAGCTGCGCGCCCTTCTGCGCCGTGTAGTCGTACCGGGGCAGGTAGGTGTCTTCGAGGAAGAGCGTGCGCCGCGAGGCGATGTAGTTGAAGGTGTAGCTGCCGTTGAGCTGCACGCTGAAGGAGAGTGCCTTCTTGACGTCGGTGAACTGGAATCCCGCCGATCCCGAGAGGTTGTTCTGCAATTTGAGATCGGGGTTTCCGGCCTGCAGCGAAAGGGGGTTGGTGGCGTTGAGGGTCGAACGCAGCGATTCGAGCGGGATCATCTGCGGAAAGGAGGCCAGGTTGAACGAAAAACGCCGCCGCGACTTGCCGACCGAGAGGTAGACCGTCGGGTTGAGCTGGAAGAACAGCCGCGGGAAGCGCTCCTCCTTGGGGAAGCGTTCGCTGCGGGCGATGTCGTAGAGCACTCCGCCCAGTCCGGCCATCATCCAGACGTCGCCGCTCCGGTATTGCAGTCTGGTTTGCAGGCTGTGCGTGTAGGTGTCGGTTGTGTAATGGTAGGAGTTGACCGTGTCGACGACACCCTGCGGGTCGGAGAGGAAATCGACAGCCAGCTGTTTCGAGCGGGCGTAATCGCGGCTGAAGCCGTATGAGGCGTTGAACGAACCCTTTTTGCCCAGTTTGTAACGGTAGCCCAGATTGGCGCCGAACGAATAGCTGCGGCTGTCGCCGTCGTTGCGCAGTTTGACCTGCAGGCCGGGTGTCGAGGCCGTCGTGTCGACCCGCCAGCCGTCCCGGTCGCCGGGTGCGTATTTGCCCGAGACGTTGAACGACAGCGTCGACCGCTCGGAGATGCGTGTGTGGTAATAGACATTGACGTTCAGCCGGATATTTCGGTTCTCGGAGTCGCTGTTGAGGTTCGTCCGGGTCTTTTCGTCGTCGATCCGCTGCTGCGTGCGGTTGTGCCCGGACGTGGAGCCGTCGTCGATCGAAAAGGAGGTCATGGCCCCGAAAACGTTCTTCTTCCGCTGGATGTTGACGTAGTTCGAGATCTCCGCCGAAAGCGATTTCAAGAGCGATTCGTTCCGGCTCTCCTCGCTGCGCAGGGCGTAGGCCTCGGTCGGGAAGTATTCGGTCTGCGAGAATCCCGTGCTGCTCTGGCGGCTGCGCCCGAACCGGACGCTGGTCGAGACGTTGGTGGAGTCGCCCCGGCGCAGGGTGTAGTCCGCCTGGGCGTCGGTCTGTTTCGAGGGGGTTGTCTTCGAGTTGAACGAAACGCCCTCCCCCTGCCGGATGTTGTCCTTCGAATTGGAGGCTTCGAGGCGCCAGTTGCCCTTCTCGGTGTTGCGATAGAAGCTCCCGGCCTCGGAGTGGCGGATTTCATGCCGGCCCGAGTAGTCCCTTTCGAGGCTCGCGCCGAGCGTTCCCTCCAGGTTGCCGCCCTGGATGTAACCGCGCTTCGACTTGGTTTCGACGTCCATCACCTTCTCCTTTTCGGCCGTGTTGTCTCCCAGGCGCTTTGCCTCGGGGCTGAAATCCTCGTAGACCCGCACGCTTCGGACATCCGAGGCTTCGAGGTCGGTGAGGGCGTAGGAGGTTTTCGTGCCGAAGAGGTTTTTCCCGTCGATCAGCACCCGTTTGACCTCTTGTCCCTCGGCGTAGATTTTGTTGTCCTTGATCTCGACCCCCGGCAGCTGTTTCAGCAGCTCCGCGAAACGGTCGTCGGCCATGGTTTTGAACGATCCCGCGTTGTAGACCGTCGTGTCGCCCCGGAAGACCATGGCGACCTGCTGCCCGACGACCACGACCTGCGCGATCGACTGTTCGTCAACCTCCATCTTGACCTCGATCCGTCCCCGGAATCCGGTATTCCCGTAGCGCTTTTTAAACGGTTTGTAGCCCACGTAGGTGACCTCCAGATCGACCGAGTCGCGGAAAATCCGGTCGCAGCGGTAGACGGCCATGATGCGGTAGAAATCCTCCTTGACGGTCGTGCCCCGCAGCGTGTCGGTCTTGCTGATGATCGAGACCGTAGCGCCCAGCAGCGGGTCGTGCGTCTCCTTGTCCTCGACCATGACGATCGTGCGCGCCGACCGGCCGAAGTTCATGAGATGGGTGGAGACGGCGAAGGATTGGAGCGCATGATTCCCCGCCGGGTGTGCGGAGGGCATGCCGACAAACCCGAAAAGGGCGAGAATCAATAGTATGTAACGCGTCAAACCGGGGAGTGAAGGTTTATTGGCCGCAAGATAACAATTTCCGTCCATAGTACAATCGGTCTGCGGGAAAGAAATTTCGGCCCGGAAGGGGTGTTTCGGATCGAAACCGCATGCGGGAATCCGGTTAAACATTGTCGCGATATGGCGCAGGATGCGTCCGGATTGTAACTTCGGTTAAATTCATAGCCTGAAAAGGCATTCGGAATGGCGTTTTTTTCTTACCTTGCGGGACAAGACCCGTCTTGAATCAAATGACACTGGCATGAGGAAGAGTGGATTGACCCGCCGCACGGCGACCGCCCGGATCAGCGTTCCGGACCATGCCGACGAACTCCCCGCCCGGGTTCCCCCCCCCGCGGGAATCGCCGTACCCTCTGTTGACAGCCGCGTATTTTGCGATGTCCGACAGTTGCGCCATGCAGCTGCCGGAAGTCGTTATTGTGTCCCCTGACCGGTAAAATCCCCATTTCTCGGGATTGCCGTCTGTCGGGCGGTTCTCTATCTTTGCCCTTCAGAAACGAACGATATTCTTACTATTCACATAACCCTGTTTGCCGTGAAGAAATTTTTACTCATGCTTTTATTGGCGGGCTTCTGCATTCCGCTGGGTGTGCAGGCCCAGGCTCCGAAAAAGGTCTCCATCGAGGGAACCGTGACGGAGTACAACACGAAGGAGCCGATTGCGGGCTGCGTGGTTTCCATCCCGACGCTCGAGCTGTGGGTGGTGACCGATGCCAAAGGCCGGTTCCGGATGCCGTCGGTGACTACCGGCAGCTACACCATCGAGGCGACCTGCCTGGGCTACGAACCCCTTTCGTATAAGGTGACGATCACCGCTTCGATCGGGGCGCTCTCGCTGCGCCTCAAAGAGTCGAGCCTGCAACTCAACACCGTGACCGTAACGGCCCAGCGGGGCCGCAGCATCAACTCTTCGTCGACGATCGACCGGCAGGCGATGGACCACCTGCAGGCCACCTCCGTCAAGGACGTGATGCAGCTGCTGCCGGGTGTCGTGACGTCGAATCCCGATCTCACGAGCAGCTCCTATAACTTTATCGGTATCCGCGATCTGAATCCCAACATGACCTCCGTAGAGACTTTGGGCGTCAATTCCAGTACGGTCGGTATTTACGTCGACGGGGCGTCGGTGAAAAACGACGCTTCGCTGGTAGGCGAAAAGGCCACGGGCTTCGGGCAGCCGGTGAGCAAGGGAATCGACATGCGTACGATCTCCACTGACAACATCGAGTCGGTGGAGGTAGTCCGGGGCGTGGCTTCGGCCGAGTACGGCAATATGAGCGCCGGCGCCGTGATCGTCAAGACCAAGCAGGGCCGCACACCCTACGAGGTGCGTGTCAAGGCGGTTCCCAACACCAAGGCCGTGGCGCTGACCAAAGGCTACGCGCTGGGACCCGATAAGGGTTTCCTCAATGTGGGGCTGGACTATGCCAATGCCATGAAGGACATCCGCACTTCGAAGGACGCCTATGACCGCGGAACCTTTTCGGTGAACTATTCCAACACCTTCAACCGCGACCGTACGCCGTTCCAGTTCAATGCGAAGGTGAGCGGCTACCTTTCGAAAGGCACGAGCAAGCCCGATGCCGATGACCTGTCGCAGGACGAGCGCAAGTTCCTCGACGACAAGAGCCTTTCGCTCAACCTGAACGGCTCGTGGCTGCTCAACAAATCGTGGATCACCTCGCTGAAATATGTCTTGAGCCACACCATGACGCGCGAATACGCCCGCAACAAGGCACTGTCGACCTTCGTCGGCGTTGCCAATCCCGGGGCGACCGAACCGGGTGAAGGTTTCGTGGAGTTCACGCCTCACGATTACATGAGCGACATCCGCAACTTGAGCATGGCCTATTACACCAATGCCAAGCTGATGGCCGAGGTTTCGGGCCGCTACGGCAAGGTCTACAACAAGGCGATGCTCGGTGCCGAGTGGAGCAATTCGGGCAACACCGGCAAAGGACAGTATTACGAGGGCGTGCGTCCCATCCAGTTCCGTCCCCAGCCGTTCAGCGATATCCCCTTCATGAACCAGGTGGCCGTTTTCGTCGAGGAAAAGGTCACCCTGCCGGTCGGCAAGACTTCGCTCACGTTGCAGGCCGGAGGGCGTTTCACCTATCTGGCAACCGATCGGCTGAATGACAAATGGGCCGTAGATCCGCGTTTCAACCTCAAATACACGATCATCAGCAATCGTGCGCCGAAAAAGGTCCGCGAACTGTCGCTGCGTGCCGGTTGGGGCATTCAGACCACGCTGCCGGGCCTCTATACGCTCTATCCGTTCGCATCCTATATCGACAACTACTCGCTGCGTCTGCCTGCCGCCGGTGAGCGGCCTGCCATGGAGGCATGGACGACCGAGGTGACGACGGCCGAGGAGTTGAGCAACCGTGACCTGAAGATGCAGTACAGCAAGAACTTCGAGGTCGGCGTCGACTTCGAGATGTTCGGCATCAAGGGAAGCATCGCTTACTACAATGAAAAGATGCGAAACGGTTATTCCACGATGTATACCCCCGGCGTATACTCTTACCGGGAGTATAATTATTCCGGTGCGGAAACCCCGGTCTACATCGACGACCCGAATAATCCGGGGCAGAAGGTATTGGGAGTCAACGGTGAACCCCTCGACTACGAGACGGTCACCAAGTTCAAACGCATTGCCAAACCCGGCAACAACAACAAGTACGACAAGCAGGGCGTCGAGTACACGTTCGATTTCGGGCAGATCCGTGCGATCCGCACCTCGATCATCGTCAACGGCGCCTATATGCAGATGAAAAATATGCCGGACGTCGGCGTGAAGCAGCTTTTCGATCTCTCCTATAACTCCGGAAAAATACAGATCAATGGGGAAAACGTCTATAATCCCGTTTATGGAGGATATGACGGCGGAAAGAGCTTACAGGGCACAGCGATACGCAAGCGGTTCAATTCCAATTTCAGTTTTATCACCCATATTCCCAAACTGCGCCTGATCACCTCGCTGACGGTCCAGTGCGTGTGGCTCGACCGCAGCCGGAGTTTCAAGAACAGCGGAGTTTATTACGAAGATGCCGAGGGCAACAAGATTTACGATTTCGAAGGACAGGTCGACGGTACGCTTTACAAGGACCCCGATTGGTATATGGATGCCGCAGGCAACGTGCTGCCGTTCGATCCCAGCCTGTATGACGGGGAGCTGGGCAACGCTTTTCAGATATACCGGACGACGTCGACCAATTCGAGCCTGTTCGTGCAGAACTCGTTCAAACCCTATTTCATGGCCAATATCCGCATTACCAAAGAGATCGGCAATATCGCGCAGATTTCGTTCTACGCCAACAACTTCACGAATTCCCGTCCCAAGATGAAGTTGCAGAGTACGGGCAGTTACCGAATGGTCAATACCGAGATGTATTTCGGTGCGGAACTCAAACTCAAATTCTAAACGCCGCAGACGATGAAAAAGATTTTAACCTGTATTTTACCCTTGGCGGCCGCCTTTCTGTTGAGCGGCTGCCTGAAAGACATGAAGGACAGCGAACTTTTCGAGGGCAGCAAGGAGGTCGAAGTGAGCATTACGCTGCCCGAAGCGCTGGCTGCCGAGCCGAAAAGCGATTTCAAGGTCATGCTGCGAAATTCGAAGACGGGTGTTGTCCTGACGTCTGTGACCGATGCGCAGGGCGTGGCGCGCCTCGAAGCCGAATACGGCACGTATAGCGTAATCGTGAGCAAGCAGATCGAGGTGGAAGGGGCCGTCAAGATCCTGTCGGCCTCGCAGAATATCGTGCTGTCGCGCGACGACAAGCAGGTCGAAACGCTTGCCGCCGAACTTACCGCCGCGAATAAGGGAACCATTATCCTGAAAGAGGTCTATTTCCACCTGGCCAAGACGCCGAGCGGCGCCAATTACAATTACGATCAGTATTTTACGCTCTACAACAATTCGGACAAGGTGCAGTATCTCGACGGCATCGGTCTGGGCACGCACTCCACCTATAACTCCAACGCCAAACGGATTTACGTGAAATCGTGGCTGGGCGACGACAATACCGATCCGCGCGATTCGGTTCCCATCAGTGCTTTCGGATTCAATTTCCCGGGTAAAGGAACGGATCATCCGCTTCAGCCCGGCGAAGAGGTGGTGATCGCATTGAGTGCGATCAACCATACGGGTGCTATGACGACTGTGCCTGTAAATTTGGCGACGGAGAACACCTGGGCCATGTGGATTCCGGCGTTTAAAGGTCAGAAGACTCCGGAAGTTCCCGAGGAGCGAAGGTTGAATCCCTATTGTCAGCAGGGGCTGGGAACCGCATTTACGATTTCCCGGACTTCTCCGACGGTCGTCATCTATCGTATCGAGGGAAGCGCCGAGGAGTATGTGAAAGACGGGGTCAAACTCGGAGAGCCGGGCGGACACATGATCTCCGCGCCGCCGGCATACACCGGTAAAATATATTCCATCATGATTCCCAAGGAGTGGGTTTACGACGGAGTCGAATTCCGCATTGCCGAAAACGAGGTCCCGCGTCTTTGTCCGGAGATCAGTCTCCAGGCTCTCATGATCACTTCGGGAATGGGTTCGGGCATCTCCTACATCCGTAAAGTCGACGAAGAGGCGACGGCTGCCGCCGGACATACCGTTTATCAGGATACGAACGACTCTTCGCAGGACTGGATGATGATTCCGCGGCCGACTCTTTACAAGGGCAATTAACTCAAAACGAAACAGATCATGAGAATCAATACGATATATGCGGTATTCCTGGCAACGGCCGTAATGGCATGCACGGCGTCGGCGCAGTCAGCCCGCGGGGAGAACCTCGAAAAATACTATACGATGGAGCGCATCCGCTCCAAAAGCGGCTGGCTGGTCTCGGACAACGCCGCCGGCCTGATCTTCAACCGTGCTTCGCTCTCGACAGCCGACGTCAGCTACGATTTCGAAGAAGGCGGCCTGCGTAACGTCGGCGACGCTGCCCGGACCCATAAGACGGGCATACAGTCGGAATCCTTCCAACGGTGGGACCGTCTTTCATTCTACGGCAAACTGGGCTATGACTATACCGCAGGCTCGGACCGCAACTGGGCGGGTAATACACATCTTTATACCTCGCCGATGAACGTGGGCGACTCGGTTCCCGGCAATACGCGCAATGAAACCTATCTGCTGAAAGCCGGAGTGGCCTATCAGATGGGAAATTGGGTGATCGGTCTGCAGGGCGAATACGAGAATCAGAGTCTTGCCAAGCGGCGCGATGCGCGCAACAAGACGACGTACATGCATTTGAGCGTTCGCCCCGGTGTGATGTTCACTTCCAAGACGGTCGATGCGGGTCTGAATTTCACCTACGAACGCACCACCGAAACGGTCAATTACCTCTCTTTCGGAACCAACGAACAGGCTATTCCGCTCTATCTGTTCGAGGGGCTTTGGTTCTATATGGCCGAGCTGGTTCCGTCGGGCAGTAACAGTAATCCGATCCATTACAAAGAGTCGGAGTACGGCGGGGCTGCACAGTTCGAACTGAAGTTTTCTCCCCGGGTGAGCCTGTTCAACCAGTTTTCGGCGATATATGGTAAGATGGAGCGTTATCATTTGGAAGAGGATGAACATTTGGGCGACAACGACCGGTTAACTTACCGCTATCTGGGCGTGCTCAATGTTACGGGGCGTAGTGTGGATCAGCGGCTTTCGGTCGATGCTTCGTGGGGAGACCTGTTGAAATACAACAATATTCAGGAGTTGGCCGTTGATCCGGTAACCAATCTGAAATATTACAAACAGTACGGCCGCTTCCTGAAATTCTCGCAGAAGCAGCGCAGCGTCGATGCCGATTACAAACTCTACGTCAAGCGCAACGAGTGGAGCAGTTCGTGGATCGTCGACGTGGCCTATGACTATTGCAAGACCGAATCGGAATATACGATCTCCCCGGCGCGCTACAACCAGGACCTGCACTATTCGAAGCTGATGCTGGGCGTGACGAAGAACTTCCGGTTCAGCGGCCGCAGCTGGCTCGACGCGACGGTGCGCGGCGGCTATACGTTCGGCGGCGGAACCGAACTGGAGAAGAGCTGCCCCGAGGGGGTGCAGATCGACAACGAGAACTACCGCGCCGACCTGCTGGCCCGGGAGTATGCCTTCCTGACCAACGACCGTCTGAACGGCGAGGCCGGCCTGCGCTATACGCACTGTTTCCCGGCGAAGAAAATGAGCCTGTGCGTCGATCTGAAAGGCCGTGCGGCGTGGGGGCGCAGCGGTCTGATGGACGGCAGCCGGCGCGGCGGCCTGTTCGCGGCCGTGGGCCTGAACTTCTGAACCGCGGATCATTCGTAAAAACCCCGCAGGACATGCAAAGTCCTGCGGGGTTTTTGTCGGCGGGGATTCCTGAAAAAGAACGGACCTTTGCCGGGTCCGTTCCTTCGTAGAAAGTGCGGGGCAGGTTATTTCACCAGGCGCATTTCGTCGATCAGCGACCCGGCACCGGCGTATTTGTCCATGATCCACAGCACGAAACGGATGTCGACGCAGACCGTCTTGAAGTTGGTCGGGTGGAAATAGACGTCGCCCGACATCGACTCGCGGTTGCCGTCGAACGCCAGTCCGATCACGTCGCCCCGGGCGTCGAGCACCGGGCTGCCCGAATTGCCGCCCGTGATGTCGTTGTCGGTGAGGAAATTGACGTACAGCCGGCCGTTTTCGCCCCAGCGGCCCCAGTCCTTGCTGCGGATGAGCGAGGACATCCGCTCGTCGACACGGAATTCGTAGTCGTCGGGATTGTATTTTTCGAGGTAGCCGTCGACCGTCGAGCGGGAGTCGTAGTGCACGGCGTCCTTGGGCGAAACCGGACCCACGGTTCCGTAGGTGAGCCTCATCGTCGAGTTGGCGTCGGGATATTGGGGCGTGCCCTCCGATTCGCGCATCTCGTAGATGGCATGGGCGTAGCGGAGTTCCTCCTTGTCGGCGTCGATGCCCGACGCCTCCTCGGCCTGCTTGAGTTTCTCGGCGAAGCGCCGCGAACTGACCGAGTTGGCCATCGCCGCCATCGGGTCGGAGAGGATCTCCTCCGCGGTGCGCGGCTGTGCGAACCAGGCGCAGAGTTTTTCGTAGCTGGTGCAGCAGGTGTTTTCGAACGCGTAGTCGACCAGCGCCGGAACGTTGCCTTTGAAGCGGTCGTAAAGCTGCGGCAGCTGTTCGCCCCACATTTCGCGGGGCACGTTGCCGGTGAAACTCTCCATCATCCGCGTCAGCACCTCCTTGTCGGTGGCCAGGTCGAAGTCCTTCATCATCCGGCGGGTGTTGGACTTCACGCCCGCGAAGTTCTTGTCGCCGTCCTGCACCGAGGCGATGCCGTCGCGCTGCATGCGGTCGACGAGCGTGCCGAGACGGTTGGCCGTCATCATCACGTCGCTCGGGCGAATCCACGTCTCCTGGTAGTAGCACTTTTCGCGCACGGCTTCGGCGCGGGCCTCGTAGCCCTTCTTGAGGTTGGCGAGCAGGTCGCCGTATTCGGTCCTGCGGGCCGGGTCGGCATCGATCCAGGCGGCGAGGCGCGCCTCCTCGGCGGCGCGGATGCCGATTACGTCGTAACGACGCAGGCAGATGTTCTCCCACTTGGCGTAGTCGGCGTAGTTGCTGATGTTGAAATACTTGTCGCTGTACATCAGCCGCACGTCCGGGTCGGCCTCCATGTGGCGCAGCATGATGTCGAGGCGGTCGCGGCGCGCCTTGATCACCACGGGGTTGGTCACGTGCTCCTTTTCGCGCACAGCGAATGACGACATGTAGCGGTTGGTACGGCCCGGAAAGCCGATCACCATGGCGTAGTCCCCGTCGTGGATGCCGCTCGTCGAGACGTTCAGCACCTTGCGGGGCGTGATGGGCACGTTGTCCTCCGCGTAAGCCGCCGGGCGGCCCTTCGCGTCGCCGTAGACGCGGTAGAGGGCGAAGTCGCCCTTGTGCTGGGGCCAGCCCCAGTTGTCCTGCTCGCCGCCGAAGGCCCCGATCTTCACGGGAGGTGCGCCCACGAGGCGCACGTCCTTATAGGTCTCGTAGTAGAACAGCAGGTATTTCTTGCCCTTCCACATCGAAGCACACTCCACATCGAAGGGGGTGTCCTTGCCGTATTTCCGTTCGAGGATGCCGTAGACCTTGCGCGTCCCGAAGACCCCCAGGCTGTTGGCCTTTTCGAGCGAGTCGCGGATGGCCAGGGCCTCGTCCGTCACGTCGCGGACCTGCCGCAGGAAGGTCACGGTCTTGCCTTTGAGCGGCAGTTCGTCCTTTTGGTGGAGCGCCCAGAAGCCCTCTTCGAGGTAGTTCTTCGCGGGGGTGCTCAGCGAGTGGATGTCGCCGTAGGCCACGTGGTGGTTGGTGATGACGAGTCCCTTGTCCGAAATCACGCTGCCCGTGCCCATGCCGCCGTCGACGGCCACGATGGCGTTGCACAACGCCGGGGACTCCTCGTTGTAAATCTCTCCGGGTTTGAGTTTCAGCCCCTCCTTCTTCATCTGGGGGTAGATCACGTCCCGGAACGTGCTGACCAGCCACATGCCCTCGTCGGCCGACGCCGCAACCGGGAGCAGGGCGCAGGCCAGCAGGTAAAAAATCGCTTTTTTCATAGTCTTCTCGGTTTATCTCGAAAAAAGGGGCTTGCGTATCACAAGCCCCCTGTACGTATTTTGTGTCAGAGCGTGTGCCCTTCGGTTCTGAAGGTGAACTTCGGCTCCTCGTCCTTGAGCGTGCCGTCCTTGTACTTCACGGGCCACACCTTGGCGTTGAGCAGTTCGTTCCAGATCTTCGCATCGTCCCACATCGACTTGACGTAGACGATCCGCAGTACGGGAACCTCCTCGTCGTTCAGCGCCACGTCGAGCCGCGTGATGCCCTCCTTGAGCGAGAGGAACCCGCGGAAGTAGGGGAAGCTGCGCTTGATGAGCGGCTTCTCGATACCCCGGCACTCGACTTCGTAGACGCCCTTGGGATACTTCGCGTCGTCGCCGTAGGTCTCGGTGTTATGCTTGAACGGCGCCGAGAGGTCGCGGGTCTGCTCGAACATCAGGTCGAGGAACTCGCGGCGGCCGATCCTGCCGGCGGCGGGGTCGTAGCTCTTGAGCTGGTAGTGGACCGGAATGACGCGGACCTTGCCGCCGTGGGCCAGCATGTGGGCCTCCTTGACCTCGATCGAGTCGCGGAGCATCTTTTCGGGAATCGCGGCCGACGGGTCGACGTAGAGCGTAACGGCTACCGGGCAGTCGTATTGCGCATCGAAGCCGCAGATGCCGTCGATGTTGCGCAGGATGGCTCCGAAGTAGACCATGTCCATCTTATCGTGGAGTCCCTCGACGCCGATGCGGACCACCGACAGCGAGTCGACGCCGGCTTTCGGCGTTGCGAACTTCATGGTCGTCGGCGAGAAGATCGCCTTGTCGATGCTCGTCTCGTCGATCGCCTTGGGATCGTAGCTGATCACCACGGCGTGGCGTTTGACGAACGTTTTCACGCCGTAGACGCCCGGCACTTTCTGCATCTTCGCGGAAAAGGCCTTCGAGCTGCCGAAGCACTTCACCGAGGTCAGCCCCTCGATTTCGTAGGTCTGCATGCCTTCGACCTGCTCGTATTCGCCCCACTTCTCGTCGATGGTCGGAAGCTCCCAGTGGCTGCCGAACCACAGCGCCGCGCCGAAGAGCGCGACGGCCAGGATGCCGGGCAGCCAGCGCAGCGAGCATTTGCCGCCGACCTGCAGCGAATCTTCGGGGCAGGCCGAGACGCACGTTCCGCAGAGCGTGCAGTCGATGTGCTTCACCTTGTCGAGGTTCTTGATGTCGATCGAATAGGGACATTTGCGGCGGCAGACGTCGCACTTGGTGCACGTGGCCTCGTCGCGGACGATGTGCAGCAGCGGGAAGACTTTGCTCCGCAGGTAGATCATCTCCCAGAGGTAGCCCGCGAGGCAGGCGATGCCCAAAGCCCATACCCAGGCCGAAGCCACGCCCAGCAGCCCGAGCACCCACAGCAGGATGACGATGCACACGAAGGTGACGGTGAATTTGAAGATGTTGCTCAACGCGCCCAGCGGGCAGATGTATTTGCACCAGAACATTTTGACGAAAAAGCTGCCGAGGAAGAGCACCGCAACCGAGATGACGGTCATCCAGACGGTGATCTCGCCCTTGAAGCCCGTGGCGACGGCGTAGTAGGGGTCGAAATTCTTGCAGAAAAGCTCGCTGCTCGACGCCGACATGTAGAATACGTAGAACAGCAGGGCGTATTTGACGGCGCGGAGCAGGCGGTCGGCGATGCTTCCCGGGCGTATTTCAACGCTGACCTTCAGCTTCTTGCCGCCCCTGCCCATCCATTCGCTGACGGTTCCCAGCGGGCAGAGGTAGCCGCAGAAGAGTTTGCTGAAAAGGATCACTCCCACGGCGAGCATGACGCCCACCATGATCTGCGTCATGGACATCGTGCAGGCCAGCGAGTTGTTGACCAGGTAGCTTCCCAGCGCCTGCAGTCCGCCGAACGGGCAGTAGGCCTCCACGTCCGCGGGTTTCTCCCCGAGCGTAAGCCCGTAGACCACGAATCCCACGATTGCCGCAAGCGTGCCCCATTGCAGCAAATTCTTTAACCAATTGCTTTTTCTTTTCATTGTTCGGGTTGTAAATGGTGTGTGTAACGCAAAGGTAGTTATTTTGAAGTGTAATTGATACGCGACGGTTGTTTTTTAGCGCCTCTTGCGCGACTTTTTCGTATATTTGCAGGACTACACTACGTAATTAAGCGAATCCACGATGAAAAAATCCGTTCTGATCCGTGCGGCCCTGCTCTGTCTGCTGGCCGTTCCGGCGGCGGGGCAAGTCCCCGCAGGCCCGCAAGAGAAGATGCCGCTCGACGGCGAGGTGCGGGTCGGGCGCCTCGACAACGGGATGACCTACTACATCCGGCATTACGACAATCCCCGGCAGCGGGCGGATTTCTTCATCGCCCACGACGTCGGCGCCCTGCAGGAGGAGGACGACCAGAACGGGCTGGCCCATTTCCTCGAACACATGGCCTTCAACGGAACGAAGCACTTCCCCGGGAAGGGTATTCTCAACTACCTGGCGGCCAACGGGGTGCGCTTCGGCTACAACGTCAACGCCTACACTTCGCGCGACCGCACGGTCTATAACGTTTCCAACGTGCCGCTGGTGCGCGAGGGGCTGGTGGACTCGCTGCTGCTGATCCTGCACGACTGGTCCTATTACATCGCCTGCGAACCCGGGGAGATCGAGTCGGAGCGGGGCGTGATCCGCGAGGAGTGGCGGCGCGGCAACGACGCCCGTTCGCGCATGGCCCGCAAGTCGGCCGAGGTCGAGTACGACGGGTCGAAATACGCCCGGCGCGACGTGATCGGCGACATGGAGATCGTCAACAACTTCGGGCGGCAGACGCTCATCGACTTCTACCATAAGTGGTATCGTCCCGATCTGCAGGCGGTGATCGTCGTCGGCGACGTGGATGTGGACGCGATGGAGCGAAAGATCCGCGACGTGATGGCGTCGATCCCGAAGGCCGAGAATCCCGCGCAGAAGGAGGTCTACGACATTCCGCAGCGCGACAAGCCCCGCTACGGCCTGGTGACCGACCCCGAGACCAAGGCCGTGGCCGTGAAGCTGATCTTCTACCAGCCCTACCCGTCGGAGGAGGAGCGTGCGACGGTGGGCGCCGTGCGCGGCGAACTGGCGCGCAAGGTCTTCCTCGAAATGGCGCGCGCCCGGCTGGCCGAGGCGGAGAAATGCCCCGAAGCCCGCTACAAACGCGTGGTGGCTGTTCTCGGAAGCCTCGCCACATGCCGGAACACCTTCATGCTGACGGCCCTGCCCAAGGAGCACAATATGCGCGAAGCGTTGGCCGGGGTGCTGACCGACGTGGAGCAGATCCGCCGCTACGGTTTCAGCCGCGAGGAGTTCGAGACCGCACGTGCCAAGGTGGTGCGGAGCGAGAAAGCCGCGCTCGAAAAGTACCGGCTCGCCACGAATACCGACCTGGCCGGGCGTTATGTGGAGCATTTCACGCGCAACGTGCCCTACGTGACGCCCGATGACCGCGTGCGGATAGTCGGGGAGCAGCTCGACGCCCTGACCTATGAGGAGGTGAACGGCCTGCGTGCCGGCATGACCTCGCCGGAGGGGATGCTCGTACTCGTGTCGTCGTCCGAGGAGTACAGAGACAAGATTCCCGCGGAGGCGGAGGCTTTCGGCCTGATCGACTCGGTGAAGCACGCGGAGATCGCCCGTCCCGAGCGCCGCGGGAAGTCCGCCGGGCCGCTCTTCACGGAGAAGGTGACGCCCGGAAAGGTCGTCAGGACCCGCAAGGCGCCCCTCGGGGCCGAAGAGTGGACGCTTTCGAACGGCGTGAAGGTCCTCTGGCGCACCGTTCCCGAGGTGATCGGCGTCCGCAAGGTCGCGGTGGCGGCGGTCAGCGAGGGCGGCTTTGCCCGCGACAGCGACGTGGAGGGCATGCACCTGCTTCAAAACTACGTCCGCACGATGGGCGTGAAGGACCTCGACCGCACCGGGATGCGCGACCTGCTTTCCGCCCACGACGCCAACCTGATGGTGACGCTGGGGCGGACTGAAAGCGTCTTTTCGGGAGCGTCCGGCGTAGCCGATTTCGAACTGCTGCTGCAACTGCTGCACCTCTATATCACCTGCCCCAATTTCTCGGAGCGGGCCTACGGCGACTATATCGACCTGGCCCGCACGTCGCTCGGGAAGGAGAAGTCGCCCAAAGCGCTTTTCGCCGAGCGCGCTGACAGCGCGAAATACGGCGGCCATCCGTGGCTGCGGCGGGCGACGCCCTCGACGCTCGACCGCTTCGACCGCGAGGCGGCCCGCAGGCTCTACGACAGACTTTTCGGCAACGCCGCCGACTTCGTCTTCTTCTTCGCGGGCGAGATGCCGGCCGCCGAGGCGCGTCCGCTCGTCGAGAAATACATCGGCTCGCTGCCCGCGGCCCCGAAGCGGAAATTCGCGAAGACGAATTTTCGGATCGTTCCCGGAACGACGGAATACGACGCGGTCGTCCCGGGCGCCGTGACGCCCAAATCGTCGATCGAACGCATCTACCACGGGCGGTTCGACTATACCCCGGAGAATTACGCCGTGCTGCGTTACGTCACCTACATCCTCGGCGCGCGCTACCTGACGACGGTGCGCGAGGAGAAGGGCGGAACCTATTACGTCGGCGTGCACGACGAGGTCAGCGCACGCCCCCGCGGCTACTGCCAGCTGGTGGTGAGCTTCGACACCGACCCCAAGCTGCGCGAAATGCTGTTGGGCGAGGTGCAGAAGGGCATCGAACGGCTGGCCGCCGAGGCTCCTTCGGAGCAGGAGGTGAACGAGGCGATGCTCTACTTTAAGAAAGTCAACGCCGAGCGTAAGTCGAAGAACCTGAAATCCACCTCCTACTGGCTCGACAAGATGCGTGCGGAGTATTTCGACGGCGTAGACCTGGACAAGGACAACGAGGCGCTGTTCACGTCCGTGACACCCGACGCGGTGCGTCGCCTGGCGCGTGAAATCTTCGCGCAGGGCAATCGTTATACGGCAGTCTTCACGCAGGAGTGACGCGGGAGTAATCCATTCTCCGAAACGAAACCCGGGCGGCCTCGATGGGTTTTCGAGGATAAAAAAACAGAGGCCTAAAAAGTGTAAAGTAAAAGATAATCAAATAATTATACACTTTTCTTCAGTGCCTTTGTTTTAGAGAAAAAGTAGAATAAGGTAATGTTAAACGAGGTTTCGGTTTCCAAATCGTTACCTCGTTTTTTTTGCCTTATTATTCATAGAAACGTGATTTTCAGTTTCTTGCATCGTTGTTCATCTTGACATGCGACTCTGCTGAAATTATTTTTGCACCCCTAAAAAGCAGAGTTTATGCGCAGCACGTTCAAGGTTCTGTTCTACCTCAAAAGGAACAAATGTAAGGATCAGAAAGTCGTCCCTGTCATGGGTCGCATCACGGTCAACGGCAGTATCGCGCAGTTCAGCGCGAAGCTCTCCGTCCCGGAGACGCTTTGGGAGGTCAGCGGCGGCCGCGCCAAGGGCCGTAGTCTCGAAGCGGATCGCATCAACCGCCATCTGGACAATATCCGCACCCAGATCGGCAAGCACTATCAGGATATCTGCGACCGGGAGTCGTACGTTACGGCCGAAAAGGTCAAGAATGCCTATCTCGGCTTCGGCGAGAAATACCGTCTGCTTCTCGAAGCGTTCGAGAAGTTTACTGCCGACCTCAAGAAACGTGTCGGCATCGACCGCTGCCACGGTACCTGGAAACGCTACTATAAATCCATCGACCATCTGCGGGCCTTCATGCGTAAGGAGTATAACGTGAGCGATATGCCGTTGGCGGAGTTGGAACAGTCGTTCATCGAACAATACCATGTCTACCTGAAATCCGATCTGGGCCTCAAGCCCATGACCGTCAGCGGCTATCTCAAATGTCTGAAATACGTTGTCAAAATCGCGTTCAACAACGGCTGGATGCCTCGCAACCCCTTTTCCCTCTATCAATATACGGCTCCGAATCCGGAACGCAGTTTTTTAACGGAAGATGAACTCCACCGTATGATGACTACCGAGCTGCGTTATAAGCGTCAGGACTTCAATCGGGATATGTTCCTTTTCTCCTGCTTCACGGGCATCTGCTATGCGGATATGGCCTCGCTGACCTATGACCAGATCGAGCAGGATGCGCAGGGCGAGTGGTGGATCAGCGGCAACCGCCAGAAAACTGAAACCAAATACGTTGTCAAGCTGCTGCCTTATGCGTTGTTCATCCTGAACAAGTATCGGGGTCTGACCGGCGACGGACGTGTTTTTGCCATGTCTACACTCGATTCGATCGACGACAGCCTGAAAAACATCGCCCGGGAGTGCGGCATCGACAAACAACTCTCGTTCCACCTCGCGCGGCACACGTACGCCACGACGATCTGCCTGTCGAACGGTGTGAGTCTGGAGACGCTTTCGAAGATGCTGGGACATAAACAGATTACCACGACCCAAATCTATGCGAAAGTCACCCAGCCGATGATCGACCGTGAGGTTACCATGCTCCGGGAGAAACTGGCAACGAAATTCTCCGTGTAGACATTTTGCGATAAAGTATATAAATATATTATGTATTTACATACTTGTATAAACTCATCATTCGGTCGTTGCATCTTTGCGGCGATAACCGACTGTAATCCGATAATGGAACGACTCGATGAGATTTTGGAAATCGTCCGTGAGATCCGCGAGGATATCGCCTATATGAAACGGCACCGGAATATGCTTTGCGGTACGCCGATCCTTGAAGTGAGCGAGGTCTGCGACCTGCTGAAGATCAGCGATCGTCAGTTGCGCCGCTACTGCGTCAGCGGTCAGCTCACCGGTTTCCACTTCGGGCGCCGTCTTATGTTCTCCGCTGCCGAGATAAATCGTTTTGTCGAGCGGATCGACACGGAGTGCCGGCAGCGAAAAGAACTTAAAAACCGGATCAGGAACCTTTAATTCATAACCCTATGCCTGACAAGTATTATTTGGTGGAGTCCGGAGCTTTGGAGAAACTGCTCCGCACGCATTTCCTGCTGACACAATCCACGCTGCTTTTCGAACACCTGTTGAGCCACAGCGACCGCCCGATGTTCCTCTCGGCCCGCAAGGTCTGCGAGGTGCTGGGTCTGGACCGTCACCAGCTCGAACAATGCCGTAAAAAGCGGATGATCCGCGCCCGTGCCGTCAACGGACAGATGATGTACGATACCTACGAGTTGCTTGCGCTTACTGAACTTTTCTACCGCCGGAAGCTGCGGAAGACCCTCTCCCGGATACCGCAGTTCACGGTGCGCTAACCGAAAGGGACTGACTGCATCCGCAGCAGTCTCTTTTTGTTTTGAGACAGCGCGAATAATAATTAAAAATCCCTTTGTGAACGCCGGCCTCGGGGCAAGATAGCGCCGGACACGTTCCGGCGTCAAATTTTTGCGGCACGATCTCCACCCTTCGGGTCGTATCGCCCCTCAAAAATTTGCCTTGTCCGTGCCGTCGCTGATAATCCCGCCCCGAAGCCGGCTTCTCACTTTTCATAGCGGGTATCTGCCGGCCGTATGTCAAACCAAAATCCATTATTTCGAATATGAAGAATCAGAAATTCGAGATTGCGGTAGCGGGTTACGACTACCGCTTCAAGACCTACGCCCGGGACGGCGTGGAGGCATCGGTAAAGGTGAAATGTTTTCTCGGACAACCCGATGCCGAGTGTACGATCCTTATGCCTGCGTTGAACGACTACCTGCGGGAAACGGAATCCTGCCGCAGGCAGGCGTTTCAGCAATGAGAACGTGGATCGATCAGTCGACCTTCGATGAACTACTGCTCGCCAATGCCAATGATAACATGGAACAGGCTATTCGAAGCGCTTCTGCCGTGTTGGAGGCGGTGCAGGCATTCGTTCCGGATGCAGCCTTGTTCTACCGTGTTATGCACGCTACGGACAGCCTGAAAAACTATTTCAAGGAAGTCTGCACCGGTTTCCGAAGAAACGGCATCCTGTTTCTCGTCCGCAAACACACCTCCCCAAAAACCTATTACGAGCTGCAGTGCGATTGGTCGTTCTTCCGATATGCGGATAACTACTCCTACGGCAAGGCTTTCGACAAACAATCCGCTCCGAGTCGTATCGGGGTCTTCACCAAAAGGAAGATCGACGACTGGGTGGAGTACCTCACGCAGGGTTTCCGCACCCTTGAGAAGATCGATGCGGAAAACGAGCGGATAATAACCGGGTACCGCAACCGGTTGGAGACGATACCCGATGTGGTTTGGGACTACAATAGAAGCCGCGGCCATATCACGCGGCACGGCCTGACCTATTCTTTCGAAATCCGGCAGACGGATTACAGCGAAAAGATTTCTTTGGACTATCGGTGCCGTACGCTCGATGATTTTCTGGCACTCTCCGACAACAAATTCATACTCACACTCTGATCGACTATTACCATGAGTACGACAAAAGCGATCGACTTGCAAAAACATATCCGGGAAGGCTGGAGGGTACGGGATTTCATCGACTCTCTGGCCCCGGAGGTCGAACGGATTATGAGCGGAAGAAGCTGGCGCAAGCCCTTTACCTCAAAGCAGGAACTCGCCGCATGGTGCAGGGACAACCAGCCTTACTACAAGAAACGCATTCCGGGCGTCAACAACTATTTCGCCCGATTGTATAACCTGAACTAAAAATCCTACGACTATGAACCGAAATACTGTTATCGAAAATATCTGCACCGCATGCCATTGCGGCGAACGACGCGCCGAGGAATATCTGAGAGCCGAACTTCAGAACCTGCGGGAATTGCGGGATGCCGGGGCTCTGTGCTACGGCGACCTTGAAACGGCCTGCTCGGGATTGGGACTGGATTTCGATTATACGGACTATTTCTGTCAGGCCTTGTCGCTGGCTTAACTCCAATTTACGATGAACAATCTTTGTTTCAACCGTTTCACACTGCGGACGGACGATGCGAAAACCCTCCGTAAAATCCTTCGCTGGCTGGCGCTCAATTACCGCTTGTACGAATACCTCCCCTCGGAGGCAGAGATCCGCGGACGGTTCATCTCGCGCAAGCCCTTTCCCGCCGAAGCATTCCGGCGTCAGATCGGGAAACTGCACGGCGACAGGACACTGTTCCTGCGCATCATCTCCACGGACTTATACACGCTCTACCTGGAAGGCAATATCTGCCTGTCCGGGAAATGGTATAAAATAACGCTTTAATAACCTGCCGCCTGCACCGGATAGTGCGGGCGGTGTAATTTCCATACCATGGCATACGAATCATCTATTTCTTTCGCGGACATCCGGGATTTCCGCGAGGCCGAGATCAACGGCATTCCGGCTCTTTTCACCATGTATCGCCTCGATTCCGAAAGCCTTCCCGCCGATTCTTATTCGTGCGAGGTAATGGGCGGCCGGGGCAGCGATTTTCAGTGGCTCGTACCGCTGGCTCTGGTAAACTTCACCGGAACGTTCGTTTCCCGGCAGCCCTTGCTCCGGGAAGGACAGGCATACGCCGAAATACGCCGGTACGGCATCTACGATGCGACGACAGTCGACGAATGGTCTGAAAACGACAACGCTAACTCTTAAACACTATGCGACGAAAATTCAAACTGAAGGTCTGTTATACCTTCCACGGGTACTTTACCCTGCGTGCGGCTTCCGGCAAGGAGGCCGCACGTCTTGTTTCCGAACAGTGCGGAACGGTTCTGAACACGATCCGAACGACACTCGGCGAAGAATCCGAGGTCGACTGGCAATTCGACAAACATCCCCGATTTACAGTCCGGGAAGTAATCGCCCTTCCGGAGACCCTCGACGGGGAGAAGCTGCCGCGCGTTGGGATTTTCCACCCCGGGCAACGGGTCTTCTGGCGTGATCCTGCCGATGAAACGTCGGGATATTATACCGTATGTTCGGGTAATGACGACGTGGAAGAACCCTCTGAGGATGATATCATCCGGATTTGTTCTTCGGCTTCGGAAGCCGAAGTTTTTCCGAGCGAACTACGTCCCGTATTCAAAAAACGTTAAAGATACATTCAAATGAAGATGCAGGATCCGATTTCCGGCGTGCGCTGGAAATCATCACCCGGAACAACCGGATCACGGTGTCGTTCAATACACCGATTGCCGACAACTACTCCCACGTCTATCCGATTCTTATCCACGAAAGCAACGCTTCGGTACTGAAACAGCTCCACGAGGCGGGCTTTTCGATGAGCATGACGAAAAAGGGACTGGAAGTATCGAAGTATTAACCTCAAATAATCGTGTAATGAAACGCTATGAATTTTATCGGAATCAAAAAATAACAGTCATAGATTGCCGGTATTTCAGTATTGAAGCCGCGAGTCTCGAAACGGCAGTCCGGAAGGTCAAGGAGCTGTGTGCTGACGGCCAACTCGACGAACTGTCGAACGATCCGACCTACCAAGAAGATGCAACCTATCAGATTCCCGGAACGGAATATCCGCTGGATATAGAAAACAATAACGGAGATCCTACGGTTATGATTTACTCGGCGGCAGACGGAGCCTGTATCACGGACAACCTTCCGAAGCGAAGTGTCAAGTGCTTGCCGACGCCTGCGAGGCGTGGTGGAACGGATAATCCGAGGAAGAACAAATCCGACTCTGGAAAGAATATGACGCATGAAACAGGCTGTGGCCCGGAATAATTCTACCGGACGGTGGTTATGCGGACGTAAATATCTGCGAACACCTCCGAAATATCCCTGCGGAATCTCGGTAGGAATACAGCTCTTCGAACTAAAAACACGCTAAAATACAAAAACATGAATTTACACGAATATTACCGTAGCCATAAGGACGCGATCAACACGTCGATTATGGAAATTGCCTGCGATCTGGCCGTCGGACGGCTGCTGAGCGCACACGATGCACCTTTCGAAACATTCGTCGAAGCCGATGACCCCGACGATCCCGACAGCGGAACTCACTACAAAGAGGAGTTTCAGAAAGAATACGACACGTACTACGACGAGGAGTACGCCCGTGTCGCAAAGCTGATGAAATTCGACTATTGCCAAGACGACGGAGTCGCGGCTTCGCCCGAAGATACGAACACCTAAACCATATACTTATATGATCGATATTCCTTTGTCCCTGCGCGTTCCGCCGCAGGGACGCTATAACCGCGGTATCTACACCTGTTATGAATGTGGCTTCGAATCGCCGCACTACAACGTAGTGCCCTGTATGCTGGGTCTTGCCGAGACCCCTGCCGGCACGATGGTCGTCTGGGAATGTCCCCGGTGCGGGCAAAAATGGATGTTCCACTACCGGGCGCAGAATGCCCGTGAAGCCCACGATTACGCCGCCCAGCTCCTCGCTTACCGCCGCGGCGATCCCGCTTGGCGTATGACGCTGAATCCCGACTGGATTGCGGCGCAGCGAAAGAATAAAGAGTGACCCTAAAAACCTGATCGTATGAAAATTTTTGAAAGAATCACAAAACGCCCGGCACTTCTGAACTACTACCTGCGGCGTAGCTTTTACTGGCCGGACACGCTGCCGGAGGTGCTCGACTACTGGCAGCAACACAATGAACTGCCGTTCCTCTACGGTGGCGATAACTGGCCGTATGATGCAATGTGCGAACGACAGCGCCGCAAGGGTGTCTATGCCTCGCAATACCTGACACCCGACCGCACGGCCAGCCAGATGGCGGCGCTGGCCGTGCGATATTTCGACAATGACAGCCGTATCGTGGACGCCTGCTGCGGAACGGGGCAGCTTACGCACGCCCTGATCCTCGAAGGCGTGCATCCGTCGGCGATCCTCGGCTTCGATACCGATGCGGAGCTGGTCGGTCTTTACGAACGCCTCTACCCCGAAGCTGCCGCGCTGCGGATGCAGTTCCATGAGGTCGGCTTCCGCTGCGAGAACGTCATCGCAAATCCGCCGTTCGAGATTGCGGAGTGTGTCTCCTTCCTGCAATGGCTCTCCCGTACGCAATGCTCGGGCGATCGGGCCGTGCTGCTTCTGCCGTACGGCTTTATCGACAAGCCGCGTCCGAAATCCGTGCAGGAAACGATGCGGCACTTTATCGTCCGCCACCGGACACCCATGCAGGAGCCGTTCGCACGCACAGCCTGCCGTGCGGAGATCGTCGTAGTGGAACGGGCGTAGAAATAAAGAAAGACGATAATATAATCTATCGCCTTTCTTTATAAAATGATCGTAAATCTGAACGTATTATGTCTTATCGGAAATGTTTTGCATTTCTTTGGCTTCCGCCCCACCCTCGATTATACCTTGAAATAATCATATATAAATAAAGGAAAGGCATTTAATATTGCAACGCTTGGCACTGGCTTATTGATATAATTTTGAAGTTGTGCTTCAAAAATTTTATCTTGAGCTATGGCGTTTTTTACAGCAGGCATGACATTTTCTCCTGTACATATATAATTAGCCTTCGATACATTCATGGTTTTCAGATGCTCCCAGCAATCTTTTGCATTCAAACATATTTTAGGCGTCCGATGGCGATCTATCAAGATATAATCCAAATTGTCATAATGGCTAAATTCACAAGATAATCGCTTAAAATCATGACATTCGGCACATTTGACTGTATACTGATAATAGTTTCTATCAGGAAGTTCTTTCGTATATCGGATCGATTCGATCATCGGATAGTTTATGTAAAGTTTTCCGTTTGAAGTCTCGTCGTCGAATAATTCCAACATATCCTTCAATCTACTATTAATCTCTTCCAGAGAAAGGAATTTATGTTGAAGGTCATAGTCGAAAAATAGGTAAATTTCGGCGAAATCCGAGGAATTGGCAATATCTTTGAACGGGTTTTCTTCATTGCCTCGGTGTATTTCCCGTAATAAGGATACAATGTCTCCAGTTCCCAACTCCATAATCTGCTTGTAAAGATTATAAATGTTGTTTCCAAAAGAATAAACTATCGTATCCGTTTCCTTTTCAAAAAACAGATATTTTATGCTCTCAAAAAGCATCGGCTCTCTTCGGGCTCCTTCAAAAACAAACAAAATCATAATTGAAAGGCATTACCTCTGAATAACTTTTCGATATTATGCCCAAACCGAAGTTCCTTTTGAGTACATGCGCTAAGAGGCTTGATTTTATTGTTGTTTACGATGAAGTTGCAATCCGGCCGTAGCAGGTCGTTCGTCATCAGATAAGTATTATGCGAAGAGGTGAAAACCTGACAGTCCAGAGCAAACAACCTCTTGCACACCTCGAATGCCAATTTAAAATGGTAAAAGGCATCGAACTCGTCTATGAAAACAAATGATGCGCTTCTCATTTTTTGTATCCAGAAATACAGAAGCATCAGTGCATTCGTGCCTGTTGAGATAATCTTATCAAAGATAACATCTCTGCCGCCTATTTTACAAACGAGCAGTTTGTCATTAGGTCGAGGATTCGCGAATTGATACTTTTGGTCACTGACTTGGTGTAAAAACTCGCTGAAATCTTTTACTAAATTATTCTGGATGATATATTCATCAAGATTGGTTGGTGCAAGATCCAATCCGATAAATTCTCGTGTGTCGAGACACCGGAACCATAGCATTGAATCAACGAATTGCAACACTGTTAGCAGGTAATGATTTTTTGCCAACGGATATGATGTGAGTAAAAAGTTGATAATGGATACGTTGTTGGCATTATCTTTCAAATTTCGTTTGGTCGTATTCTCCATCGGAAATTCATTGGTATCTATGTTGAATGTACGAGCGGTTCGTTCGAATACTAATATATTATCGACGGATAGTTTTTCCGTCAAAAGCTGCCCGATATTATTTTTTGAGTAGCAATAATTGATTATTCTGTCAGCATCCTTGAATACATATTCAAATTCCACCGGGACATTTAGTTTTCCTACATATACAAAATTGGCGTAGTAATCCAATTTTCTCCATTTCTGACCAAGATGGTTTACAATATCAAAGAGTGCTAACCCAAAGTTTGTTTTACCAGAACCATTAGGGCCATAGATGATCCCATTTTTAATGATGCCGTCCTTGATAACTTCGGTGTTGAATTCATAATTGTTAGGTGTGGCTAAATCCCACTCTATACGTTCGGAAAAACCGCGATAGTTTTTGACTGAAAACTTTGCAAGCATCATGATAGGTGAATTTTTGCAAATATAATATATTATTTTTGTTATGCCGTAATTTTTTTACGGTTATATTGCAAACTCTACATTAATCAAGCCATTATTCAATCAGATACGCTATTAATATCCCGGAATATATACCGAGAAATCATAAAAATTATCTCCTTGTCGGTTGCCCCGGGAAAGATAAGCCCGGGGCGGTCGGCCGTGCCTCCCTCTCCGGCTCCGGGACGGAAAAATCATCCTCGCCGTGGCTGCGGTATTTTTCCGCCCCTGCGCCTGCGCCGCGGGCTTATGACTCTTCCCGAGGCAACCGACCCGTTCGGGATATAAAGCCTCATAACATATTATTCATTGCTTGCGCGATAAAAACAATAAAATTCGTGCGAGCGGATAAACACGTGAGACACACGGTAAAAACTGTTACATGTTATGCAGACTGCGAAAGCAAATTCGAAATCGAAGAAGGGCGGCAAGGCCGCAGTTCGAACACCGGCCGTTCCCGAGGCCGTTGCGGCGCAAGCGCAAGACCCGGTTGTAGCCGAGACTCCCGACACGAAACCCGTCGAACCGCAGGCAACGGCTGCGGATACCGGCTCCGCTGAACAACCGGCAGTCCATCCCGAGACGGATGTCCGGCTGCTGGATCTGAACAAGATCGTCAATTCGACCTACAATCCCCGGAAAAACTTCCGCGAGGATACGCTGCTGGAACTCGCCGAGAGCATCAAACAGTCGGGCGTACTGCAGCCTATCTGCGTGCGTCCGAAGGACGAGGGCTTCGAGATCGTCTACGGCGAGCGTCGCTACTGGGCTGCCGCCATGGCGAATCTGAAATTCATTCCGGCCTTGGTGCGCGATTTGTCGGACGCCGAGGCCGAGGATGCCGCCATCACGGAAAACCTGCAGCGCGAGGACGTGCGGCCGCGCGAGGAGGCCGCCGCCTACAAGCGGGCCCTGCAGTCGGGGCGGCATACGATCGAGAGCCTCGTGGGCAAGTTCGGCAAGTCGGAAGCCTACATCCGCTCGCGTCTGAAGTTGTGCGAACTGATCGACGTTTTGGCCGAGATGCTCGATAAGGAGGATATCTCGGTGGGCGTCGCTACGGAGATCGCCAAATATCCGGCCGACATCCAGCAGGAGGTCTACGACGATCATTTCGCCGAGGGGTGTTACAACTCGTGGAAGACGGCGCGGATCAAGGAGATCGCCCGGCGGCTCTACGAGCGTTACATGACCAAGCTGGAAAGTTATAACTTCGATAAGACGGAGTGCCTTTCCTGCCAGCACAATACGGCCAATCAGGTACTGTTCAAGGACGAATGTGCAGACGGCTGCGCCGGCTGCCAGAACCGCGAGTGCATGCTCCGCAAGAATGACGAGTTCCTCGTACGGAAGGCCGTGAAACTCCTCAAGGACGACCCGCGTACGACGCTGGCGACGAACGGCGCAACGCCCGTCGCGGTGCTCGAAGCGCTCGAACAGGAGGGCTACCACGTCGAAGAACTGGAATACAGCATTTATCACTACGACAAAGGCCCTCGGATGCCCGACGCTCCGCAAGCCGAGGAGTTCGAGTCGGAAGAGGAGTTCTCCGAGGCTCAGGAGGAGTACGAAACCGAAATGGCGGCATTCGCCGAAGAGACGCAGCAGTTGGAGTTCGCCATCTCGGAAGGGCGCGTGCGCAAGTACGCCGTCATCGGCAACCTCGATATCGAGTTCCGCTACGAAGAGATCGAGGACGAGGAGCGGGAAGTGACGGTAAACGAGGGACAGTCCGATGAGCGCAAGGTCTTCGTCACCGTCATTCCGCCATCGCCGCTGGAGGGGCTGCTGCAACAGATCCGCCGTAACCGGGAAATCTGCTACGAACATATCACGACCGATATGAAACGTGTCTTCCTCGATGTGAAGGTTGCGAACAAGCCTTTGCAGAAGGAGGAGCAGCAGATGTTCTACTACGCCGTGATGCAGCGCGTAATGAGCGACTCGAAACTCCGTCAGTGCGGTTTCCGGCCCAAGGAGGGCTCTTACCTGACCGACGAGGAGCAGTTCGCCGCGGCGGGACGTATCACGGCCAAGCAGCAGGCGGCGCTGGTTCGCGCTTATCTGGTGGACTATTTCCGCTCGGCGGCTCCGGAGTACGGATGTACGGACGAAACGCTCCTGACGGGCATGATGTGCCGCTTCGCAGACCTGAACTTCACGGAGCAGAGCCAAAAGGTGCAGCAGGAGTATCTGAAAGTCTACGAGCGTCGCAAAGCCCGTCTTCAGGAACAGATCGACGCTTTGCAGGCAAAAGCCGAGGCCGAGGAGATGGCGGTCTCGATGCAGGAGGCTCCGGACTTCGAGCCCGAGGAGCTTCCCGACCTGCTGCCGGATGAGACGCCCGACGCAGAGCCGAAGCCGGAGCCGCTGATTATTCCGATGGACCCGGATATCGAACCCGACACCCGGATGCCTGAGGAGATGAAAGCAGCGGCATAACGATAGCGCGAACGAGATGTCCAACTGACGGAGCAGGTCATGCCTGCTCCGTCTTTGCATTATTACTGTTATGAATAAAATTTCAGAGATTCCAGAACAGACACCTATTGCGGAAAAAACGGTAGTAGAGATGCCCGCCGATCCGTGGCGCTGCGAAGAGTGCGGTTCGCTACGGGTATCCTGCCAAGTCTGGGTGGACAGCAACTCGTACGAAGTGCAATCTATGGCGGAAGACAAAGATGACCTATGGTGCGACGACTGTGCAGAACACACCCGCCAGATCCGCGAAAGCGAATTGATGTCCGATACGGTCGAGCCGTGGTGGAAGGATGGTACGACAGAAGAAGATCGGGAAATTATCACCGGTCTGAATCCGGAGAATTTCAGTTCGAAGGATGATTGCAAGGCTTTCCGCAACGCCTGCGGCATGTGGTGGAACGGCAAGACAAACGGCGAGAAGATCCGTATGTGGCGGCAAGCTATCGCTCCGGAGGAAGAATGATTTAACGATAAGAACCATGAATAAGAATCTGATTGAAAAGATCGCTCCGCAGCTGACGGAGCTGATGATAAAGAAAATGGAGACGCTCACCGAAGAGTGGCGCAAGCCATGGATCGCCGACCTTGCGCACGGGCTTCCGCGCAACCTGCGTGGCACGACCTACCGGGGCGGGAATATCCTGATGCTGCTGTTTCTTGCGGAGATCGCAGGCTACCGAACGCCGCTCTTTATGACGTTCAAACAGGCCAAGGAAGAGGGCCTGAATATCCTCAAAGGCTCCGGTTCGTTTCCGGTTTTCTTCTGGAAACTATACATCCGCCATAAAGAAACACGCAAGAAGATTGAGTTGGCGGAATACTACCGCCTGCCGCAGGAGCAGCGGCGGCAATACGATGTGCTGCCCGTGATGCGCTATTACCCGGTCTTCAACATCGACCAGACGGACATGCAGGAGCGACAGCCGGAGCGTTACGCCGCGCTTACGACACCGACCGGAACGAAAGACTATTCGGACGGTCTGACGTGCGAATCCCTCGACCGGATGCTGGCGGAGCAGGCGTGGTTATGCCCCATCCTGCTCAGATCCGGCAACAGGGCGTCCTATTCACCGACGCTCGACCGGATCGTCTGCCCCGAGAAGCGGCAGTTTCCGGAGGGTGCGGCGTTCTACACGACGCTTCTTCACGAAGTCACTTATCCTAACTTTTATATTATCCCGACTAATCGGGCAATCGCCTGATATATAGATAGATTATCAGATAAAAGTTTGGATAATAATCAGAAGTTGTTCGAGTTATTTTAATCCCAGTATTTCAGCTAAAGAATCCGATTTCTTCACCTTTTTCCACTTCTTTGCAATATTTTTTGCTACGTCATCTTCAAGAGTTGCCAGTACTTTTGCTTTTTGAGCATTTGAAACAGCTACATAACTCTTGGTCGTTGTAGATATATTCTCATGCCCGAGCAGCTTTTGTATCATTAATACGTTTAGATCTTCTTCTAACCAATGTGTAGCTCTGGCAGAACGTAAATTGTGACAATGTATATTTTCCGGCATCTCTGAACACGTCGCATGAGCTAATCTGGCATAAATTTTCAAACGTTTATTAATAGCTTCGGGGCTTAGTTTATGCCTATTGCCATTATAATTTGAATAAAACAAATATTCGTCTTTATTAGGTGTATCTCCGTGAAACATATGCACATAATGTCGAATTATTTTCACGACTTCTGGCAGTAGATATATATTGCGCAGTTTCGTACCTTTTCCCCATACCGTAATATAATTCTTGCCATCATGTTCGCCAATATGTAGGTCGTCAAGTTTTAGTGATAGTAATTCGTCGATACGTGTGGCTGTATTATATAGTAGAGTAAATAAAGCAAAATATTGTCTTCCTGTTCTTGTTTTCAAATCAATAACGCCGAAAAAGGCTTTCATTGCCTTCTTCGTGATTTCAAGTATGCTTCGCTGTGGTTCTTTCATCCGTTTGACCGCTTTTGAATCATATTCGACGTTAATAAAGCGGATATCTTTGTGACTTAAATATTTTAGGAAGGATCGGAGGCATGCGAGTCGGTGATTACATGTTGAGTTACAGGACTTTCTTTTGGTCTTCAGCCAAAACATCCATTCATGTATAAATGCGATGCCAAAGCAGTCTGACGACATCGTTTCGCATGAAATACCTTTCTCAGATTCAAGAAAGTTGACATACAATGCAAGTGCATCTTTATAAGCCTTTTGAGTGTGTATGCTACTCGATCTTTGTAGTGGCAGGTATGTTACTATCCATTCGTGAACGGCAGAAATAATAATAGTTGCCTCAGTTTTATTCTTTTTCATTGGTATAGTAGTCGGTTAAGTCAGGAAGTATTTCTGTTAGCCCCGGACCACTTAATTCATTAAGTTGGTCGGCAAAAAGAGGTACCAAATTATAATAATAGGCAGTCGCTTTTATAGTAGTATGCCCCATAGTGCGACTGAGATAAAGAAGTTTGTCAAACCATTCTGGGCCGACGTATTTCCACTTATTTATGTTTGTAACCGCATAATTACTCCTTAAATCGTAGATTCTTGCTTTGGCATCAGAAAACGTCGTCCAAAGCCTGCTGAAATGATATGGTAGCCATGTTCTGCTGAAATGATCGCCGAACTCATTGGGGAAGAATGCTTTACGATTGGGAATATATCGTGTGACAGCAGCATCATATTGTTTAAGCAAATCCCATAAACTTGGGTGAAGGGCTATGCGATGCTGATTTATACCTTTTGACTTTGATATGTTTACTACTCCATCCTGTAAATCGACATCTTCACGAGTCAACAGTCTTGCTTCACAAGTACGCAATCCCGTGCTGTATAGAAAACGCAATATAACGGATAAAGTCATGCGACGTATACGGAATGCATAGCCTCTATAGTGTGTCATTTTTTCCATCAGATCTGCATTCTCAAATAGATTACGCAACTCATCTTGACTGAAAGCATGTGGTATGAACTTTTTCTTATTGTATGGTAGGTATTCCGGCAAGGGTAATTCCTCGTCGGAGGCTTTGTTTACATAGTGAAGAAATGAACGGATTGGAGCTATTCGCTTGTTAAAAGAAGCGGGGCATTCCG
>OJPZ01000041.1_pt1 | contig 88795 bp, 77 predicted proteins | sample 1598611 | NCBI WGS metagenome assembly OJPZ01 (sample SAMN03922494, study PRJEB24848) | human gut metagenome | isolation source: stool sample | host: Homo sapiens | place: Germany | collected 2011-11
ATTGTAAAGAATGCCAATATGTATGGAATGTAATTACAAATTCAAGTTTGTAAGGATACGCGGGTATTTATGGAAAAACTGCGGGCCGGACACACCCGGCCCCTACGGATGCACACAACATAAAAAGGCGCTGCTATCTATCTGACAGCAACGCCTTCTTATTTTATTTCGTGTTCCGCCCTTAGTACCCGCTGCCGGCCTCGCCGGAGGTGAGCAGCTTGACGGCACGGGAAGTGCCCAGGCGGTCCGCGCCGAGGTCGAGGAACTTCTCGATGTCCTCAACGGTGGAGATGCCGCCCGCAGCCTTGATCTTGCAGCGGCCCGCAACGTGCTTGGCGAACAGCTCAATGTCGTGGAAGGTCGCGCCGCCGGTGGAAAAACCGGTGGACGTCTTGATGAAGTCAGCACCGGCCTCGGGGACGATGTCGCACATCTTGATCTTCTCTTCCTCGGTCAGCAGGCAGGTCTCGATGATGACCTTCAGCACCTTGTCGCCCACGGCGGCCTTGACAGCGGCAATGTCGTTGCGCACATCGTCGTACTGCTTGTTTTTCAGCCAGCCGATGTTGATGACCATATCAACCTCGGACGCGCCGTTCTCAACGGCAGTTTTGGCCTCAAAGGCCTTACTGGCGGTGTCCATAGCGCCGAGGGGGAAGCCGACGACGCAGCAGACCGGCACACGGCCCGCCATGTACTGGGCGGCCTGCTTGACATAGCAGGTATTGATGCAGACAGAAGCGCAGTGGTTGGCGATGGCCTCGTCACACAGGGTCTGGATCTGGGGCCAGGTAGCCTCGGGCTTGAGCAGGGTATGGTCGACCTTGCTCAGCATTTCTTCTTTCGTGTATTTCATCGGAAATTTTCCCCTTTCTCACAGCGCTTGCACAGGCGCGCCTGATGCAGGCCCAGCGCCGCAAATACGATGGATGTGATGCTGACCGTGGCACCGATGATGCCCAGGATCAGCCCCACCAGACGGAATGCATGACCGCGAACTTTCTGTTTCATAGGGGATGCCTCCTTTTTGGGACGTAATTTTTTGTGCACCAGCTGCTTTGCTCCGTGGGTCAGCAGCGGATGCTTCAGTGCGAATTTGGCTACCTTAAAAATAAGCATGGCTGTCTCCTTCCCGGTTCAAGTCACTTCTTTTTAAAGATAAACAATTTGCTGAAAACATAGTTGGACAAAATGACGATGACTTGGCTGAACAGCTTGACGCCCATCGCCCACAGCTTGCCGTTGGCAGCGGCGAAGGCGACGTGCGGGCCGACCAGGCTGACGCCCACCCAGATAATGAGCTGGTCCATGACCATCGTTGCGATGCGGCAGGACACAAACTGCCCGAACTCTGCCAGGGCTGCCTTGCCTTTGTTCTCGCTCTTGAACACAAAGGTGTGGTTTGTCCAGTAAGCAAAGAGGATGCAGATGATGTTGTCGATGACATTGCCGATACCCGCCGCAAAATCCGTGCCGAACGCCGCCTGGAAAGCCGCGAACACGACCAGGTTCAAGAGCGTTGCCACCCCGCCGAAGAATAGGTAGGCCAAGCCCTCGTAGTATTTTTTGATGAAGCCTTTGAGTTTTTGCATGATGTACCCGTTTTATTTGTAGGGGCGGGCATCGCCCACCCGCGGGGCGTCGAGGACGCCGTCCCCTACAACGTTCTTATACAAAAGGGGCCTGCCTGTTACAACAGGCAGGCCCCTTGCGGTTGCTCAGACTTATTCAGCGTCCTCGCCGTTCTCGTCGAGGCAGGCCTTCATGGACAGGCTGATGCGCTTGCGGTCGAAGTCAACTGCGGTCAGCTTAACGCGAACCTCGTCGCCAACCTTCAGCACATCGGAAACCTTGTTCACGCGCTCGTTGCTGATCTCGCTGATGTGAACGAGACCGTCAATGCCCGGCATGATGCGGACGAAAGCGCCAAACTTGGTGATGGAGACAACGGGAGCGGTGAACTCAGTGCCAACGGGGACTTCGTTCTCCAGCTTGACCCAGGGGTTGTCCTCTTCCTTCTTGTAGCCCAAGGAGACCTTCTGGTTCTCGGGATCGTAGCTCTTGACGTAGACTTCGATCTCGTCGCCGACCTTGACGACCTCAGAGGGATGCTTGATGTTGTTCCAGCTCAGCTCGCTGATGTGGCACAGGCCATCGACACCGCCCACGTCAACGAAAGCGCCGTAAGAAGTCAGGCTCTTGACAACGCCCTTGTACTGCTTGCCGACCTCAACATTGGCCCAGAACTCCTCGCGCTTGGCCTTGTTGGCCTCGGCAGTGACCTTGTTGATGGAGCCGACGATCTTGCGGCCGGCACACTCGGTGATGACCAGCTGGACGTGCTGGCCAACCAGCTTGGTGTAGTCCTCGTCGCGGCGCATGGTGGCCTGAGAGCGGGGAACAAAGACGCGAACGCCCTTGACGTTGACAACAACGCCGCCCTTGTTGGCTTCCATGACATCGCCTTCCATGACGGTGCCGTTCTCGGCAGCCTCGGAGACGTCCTTCATGCCCTTCTGGGCCTCAAAACGGACGCGGGACAGGGTGTCAACACCCTCCTGGTCGTTGGTCTTAACGACCACCAGATCCAGATCGTCGCCCTCTTTAACAAGGTCTTCCATCTTGGCGTTGGGATCATGGCTCATCTCGCGCAGGGGCACAATGCCGGTGTGCTTGGAACCATCGATGCCGACGGTGCATTCCGTCGGAGAAACGCTGATGACCTTGGCTTTTACAATCTTGCCTGCGTACAGGGGCTTTGCTTCGGATGCGGCGAGCATCTCCTCAAAGCTCATGTCGTCACGGATTTCACTCATACTGTTAAGTACCTCCTCAATTATAGACGAAGGCGTTGAAGCCCCGGCCGTCACGCCCACCACCGCAGCACCGGCAAGCCAGCTTGGGTCGAGTTCATCAGCAGTCTCGACGTTGATGGCTTTGGTATGCCGCGCGGCGACCTGTAACAGCTTTTGGGTATTGGAAGAATGATGACCACCAATGACGACCATGCGGTCGCATTTTTGGCTGAGGTCTTCCGCTTCCTGTTGCCTCGCCCACGTTGCATTACATATTGTATCAAAAATTTTGGCTTTTGTACACTCTTTTTTTAAAAAACCTTTGCAATTTTCCCAACTTTCCACGCGAAACGTCGTTTGTGCGACCACGTAGATGGATTCTTGTTGCAAAAGTTCAGGGAGCAATTTTTGCAGTTGCTCCAAATCGGCAAAAACCCGCACCGGGCCTGTTGTATGGCCTACAATCCCCTGCACTTCCGGGTGGTCAGCGTCGCCAGCGACCAGCAAAAGCGCACCGATTTTGTCTGCTTCCATAGCAATTTTATGGATTTTTGCTACAAATGGGCAGGTAGCGTCGTGATACGCCAGGCGGCGTGTGCTTATTTTATCATAGACAGTTCTAGGCACGCCATGACTGCGGATGATGACCTCGTACCCATCGGGTACGGCGTCGATATCGGGGCAGGTCACAGCGCCTTTTTCTTCCAGGTCGGCTACGACCTGGGCGTTGTGGATCAGCGGGCCAAGGGTCGCAACTTTGCGTCCCTGCGCCAATAAATCATAGGTCAGCTTGACAGCGCGGTCCACGCCGAAGCAGAACCCGGCTGTTTTTGCACGGATGATTTGCATATTATGCGTCTCCTTTTGGCAGCTGCGGCTTGTCGGTCGTTTCGGGCACATCCACGGCGGGAGCGGGGTTCTCGGCAATCTGCGGGGTGAACGCGTTGTCCGCCAGCAGCTGTTCCAACTCGTCGCGCAGGCGGTTCTTCATGCGGCGCAGCTCGGCCATTTTGTGGCTCTGGTCTTTAATTTGCAGATCCTCGGCAGGGATAGCCTCACCAAACACGATGCGGATTTTACAGAACAGGTGCATTTTACCGTCCTTGGTGCCGTAGATGATGCGCACCGGCAACATATCGGCCCCGGCCGCGGCGGCAATGACGAACGCGCCGCTTTTGATCATGCCCAGCTTGCCGGTTTTGGTGCGGGTGCCCTCGGGAAAGACCATGATGCCCGTACCATTCTTGCACTCATTCGTCAGCTTTTCCACGATGGTTGTGTCGCCCTTGCCGCGCTCAATGGCGACCGCGCCCATGCAGCGCAGGAACCACCCAGCCAGCGGATTTTTAAAGAGTTCTTCCTTTGCCAAAATGCGCAGCCGTTTCCAGTCAAACACCGTTATAGCGATAAAAACAGGATCCAGATTGGCGATATGGTTCGGCGCAATGACATAAGCGCGGCCATCGCGGACGGCTTTTAGATTCTCGCGGCCGATGACCTCAAACCGCCAGATGATGTGCGCCAGTACCCAGACAATGGGCAGCAGAATCCAGTATAAAAGCATAAGCAGCCCCCTCAGATATGCGCAAGAATGGTGCGCTTCAGCAGGTCAAAGCTCTCCTGCAAACCGATGTCACTGGTGTCCACCAGGATGGCGTCCGCGGCCTGTTTCAGCGGGGCGACGGCGCGGTGGCTGTCCTGATAGTCGCGCTGCTGGATATCCGCCAGCACCGTGGCGAAGTCGGCGGGCTGGCCCTTCTCGGCCAATTCCTTGGCGCGGCGCTGGGCGCGGGCCTCGGCGCTGGCGGTCAAGAAAATTTTGACGGCGGCATTCGGCAAAACCACCGTACCGATATCGCGGCCATCCATCAGGATGTTCTGGCTGGCGGCCAGCCCGCGTTGGGTGTCCAGCAGGAAGGTACGCACGGCGGGGTGCGCAGCCACGGCGGAGGCGGCCATGCCGATGTTCTCGGCACGGATGGCGTCGCTGACGTCCTCACCGTTCAGGTAGATGTGCTGTGCGCCGTCCAACAGGCGGATATCCAGCCGGATCTTCGGCAGCAGTGCGGCTACGGCGTCGGCGTCGTGGGGATCCACGCCCGCGCGCACGGCGTACAGCCCGATGGAGCGGTACATAGCGCCGGTGTCGACGTAGACATAGCCCAGATCCTTGGCCAGTGCCTTGGCCAGGCTGGATTTACCGGCCCCGGAAGGGCCATCGATTGCAATGGAAACCATGATATATCACCCTTTTTAAATAATAAATATCACTTTGGCTTCTCCCCTGAGGGGAGAAGCTGCCGCCCGCAGGCGGCTGATGGGGGGAGCGTTTTCCGGCACAACCCATAAACATGTTGCCGCCGTAAAGTTGCGGGCCGGGCATACCCGGCCCCTACCGGGCGGTTTGCCCATCAACGGGCTGCCGCCGTAAGGCCGCCCCTCATCCGGCCCTGCGGAGCCACCTTCCCCCCAACGGGGGAAGGCTTGGGGTTACAGCGCCCGCACCGCCGCTTGGGCCGTCGCCCAAGCGATCTGCAGGTTATAGCCGCCGGTGCGGGCGTCCACATCAAGGACCTCACCGGCAAAGTACAGCCCCTCGCAGAGCTTGCTTGCCATCGTCTTGGGATCGACCTCGCGCACATCCACGCCGCCCGCCGTGATAACGGCGTGCTCCTTGTCGCCCAGCGCCGACACCGGCACCTGCCAGTGCTTGCACAAGTCCACAAGGGCCTGCTTCTGCTCCCGCGTGATCTGCGCGGCTTTGGTGGCAGGGTCAACGCCCCACTTTTCCACAGCTACCGGGCGCATGGAATTGGGCAGCAGCTTGGCCAGTGCGCCCTGCGCGCTGTGGCTGCCCTGCTCGGCAAAGTCGCGGGTCAGGCGGTCATAGAGCGTTTTCTCGTCCAGCGCAGGCTTTAGGTCAAACTCACAGATATAGCGGTGCTTCGTGATGTCCTCGATGTAGGTGCTGGCCGAGAGCACCAGCGGCCCGGACAGGCCGAAGTGGGTGAACAGTGCCTCGCCCTGCTCGGTAAACAGCGGCTTGCCGTCGCAGAGCAGTGTCAGCGTGACGTTGCGCAGGGCCAGGCCCATCATGCGGCGGCAGGCCGGGTCGGGGCTGACCAGGCTGCACAGGCTGGGCTGGGGCGGCACAATGCTGTGCCCCGCCTGACGCGCCAGCTTGTAGCCGCTGCCGTCGCTGCCGGTGGCCGGGTAGCTGATGCCGCCGGTGGCGATCAGCGTGTTCTCGGCCCGCAGTGTCTCGCCCCGGTCGGTGACGGCGCCCTTGCAGACGCCGTCCTCGATCAGCAGCTTTTTCGCGCTGCCGCGCACAAATTCAGCGTCCCGGGCATAGTCCCGCAGGGCGGCCAGCACGTCGGCGGCGCGGTCGCTCTGGGGGAACACCCGCCGCCCTCTCTCGGTTTTCAGCGGCACGCCGAGGGATTCAAACAGTTCCATCGCCGCTGACGGCGGAAAGGCGTAGAGGCTCGAGTACAGGAACCGCCCGTTGTGGCGCACATAAGGTAAAAACTCCCGCACATCGCTGTCGCTTGTGACGTTGCAGCGTCCTTTTCCTGTGATGAGCAGCTTTTGGCCGGGGCCTTTGGGGTTGTGCTCCAGTACGGTCACAGTCAGGCCCCGGGCGCAGGCCGCACCGGCTGCCATCAAGCCCGCCGCACCGCCGCCGATGACCAATAAGTCCGTCATGCGTTGTCCTTTCTTTTAACAGATATAGGCCGTCCATACAAAAACAGCCCGGCAAATACGTAGAGAACCAGCAGCGGGTGTACCGGAGCCAGGTACATGGTGCTGGTGCCGATGCCGAAGCTGGACACCTCGACAAAGGCGATCATGGCGCAGCGCAGCAGCGCAATACCGAAGATGCCGAACAGCAGCAGCCAGGGCACAACGGTCTCCGCCATGCATTTTTTGCGCAGGCACGATAAAAGCTTCATAAGCTGGAACACCACCGCGCAGAACACGCAAACCGTCAGCACCACGCCGTACACCCAAGCCCACCCCTGCATAACGGCGAAAATCGCACGCTGGTAGGGGCTGTAATAGGGCGTGTCCTCTCCCGCGTTGGCGGCAGCGTTGAAGCCACAGTGCAGGTAGCCGGACCATGCCGCAATGTCGTCGTCGGTTCCAATCGACCGCAGCGCCTCGTAGGGCGCACAGTCGCGGAAGCCCAGCACGTGCCGGAAGCCGTTCCAGGTCTCGGCCAGCGTGGCGGGCACATAGGCCGCCGTGATGGGTTGGCTGGTGGCGACCCGTTTGCCGGTGCGGCTGGGCAGGGTGCCCGCGTCGCAGGCGGCGTTGATCTTGTCCGCCACGGTCTGCCAATAGTTGGCTGCGGTCTGGGCGTCTGCGTAGATGCCCTCATACTGGGCGGCGCGGCGGATGGCCCAATAGAAGCTGCCCGCGCGGTAGTCGTCAAGGCCGGGGTCACGGAAGTCGTTCTCCATTTGGGCGTCCTCTTCCAACCAGTAGGCGATGGGTTTCAGTTCCGGCACAGCTTCGTAGATTTTTTCGCGTGCGTCAGCGGGCACAGACAGGTACGGTTTGTCGCTGTCCGTGTCAACGCGCATCATCGCGCCCATGGCGGCGGCAAACGAGCCCTCGGAGAAATCCGACAGGGCAAACACGCCGTAGTGGGTGTAGTTGAGGGTGCAGAAGGTCAGCACACCGACGCCGAGCATGGCGTAGGGGATGACCTGCGCGGCAAAGGCTTTCCAGCGGCACTGACCCACCAGCACCACCGCCACAATGACGGTAGCCGCCGCGGCAAAGGGCAGCAGGAACAGTCCCGCGTCCTCGCGGTCGAGGTAGCCGCAGGCCAGGCCTGCGCCCGCCGCTGCCAGCCAGGGCCAGAGCGGCTTGTCTTTTTCAAAGACGGCCCGCAGTGCCATCCCGGCCATGCCCGCAAAAAAGTACAGGCAGAGTGCCGGGAAGATGTTGTCGCGGTAAACGCGCAGCGTGTAGGCCGCCCAGGACGACGGCAGAAACGCCAGCACCGCAAACAGCGCCAGCGTCAGCACACGGCCCTGCTCGGGCAGTTTTTTTTGCCACAGCGGCGAAAATGCAAACGCTGCCAGCAGCGCCGCGCCGCACCAGAGCGCCGCGCCCGCGACCAGATACGGCAGGTGCAGTGCGTGCAGCAGGGCCAGCCACACCGGGAAGAACATGGCCTTGGACAGCGTCAGGTAGTCATACGCACCCAGCCACTCCCCCGCCGTGATATTCTGCGCCGCGCGGAACATCAGTTCATCGTCCAGCGGGGCGCCGCCCACCCAGGTGTACGCCTGCTGAAAGCTCGTCAGCGCCAGGCGCAGGCAGACCAGCAGGGCGCAGACCAGCCAGAAGCCCCGGCGGGACAGGCGAAGTTGCTTTTTGTGTAAATTCTTCATGGATCACTTTTGCAGCTTTTCGATGCTCTCCACTAAATATTTCTGCCGCTTGAACACCAGATCCACCAGCAGCGACAGGTACTTGACCACGATGGTCAGCACCGCAAACAGCCCGGAAAATCCCACCGTGATGACGAACATCGTGGTGGTCCAGCCCTCGACCGGGTGGCCGGTGATGAACACCACCAGCGTGTAGACCAGTTCGGCCAAGGCCAGCGCCAGCATGCAGAGGGTGACCGTCATGCTGGCTTTGAACCCAGCGTTGGTGTACAGCGCCAGGCTGTCCAGCGCCAGGTTGAACCGCCCCTTGCTCTTGACGGTCAGCTGGCCGTCAAATTCCAGATCGGTCATTTTCAGGCCCGACGCTGCGTAGGCCGCCTTGCGGTAGGGCAGGTGGGCACTGGAAGCGTGTACGCGGTTGATGGCGCGGCGCGTGACCAGCCGGAACGCATCAGTGCGCAGCCGGTAGGCACTTTGGGAATGGGCGTTGAACACCTTGTAAAACAGGCCGCTGCTGCCCCGCACGGTGCGTGGGCAGACCGAGACGATGTCGCTGCCGGTCAGCGCGGTCTGGTAGGCCTTGAAAATCAGCTCCGCCGGGTAGCAAAGCTCGGTGGAATCGAACTCATACACATAGTCGCCGATGGCAGCGTCAAGGCCCGCGTTCATGGCGTTTTCCAGGCCGTGGTAGGTGCTCATGTGTAAAATCGTCAGCGGAGCGGCCTGCTCTTTGCCCCAGGTGCGCAGCTGGGCCACGGTGTCGTCGGTGCAGGCGTCATCCACGACGACCAGCTCATACTGGGCGAAGTGGGCGTCCAGCTCGGCGGCGGCGGTGCGGCAGAACTCCACCGCGCGGGCACCGTCGTTGTGCAGGTAGACGACTGCCGAGACAAAGTTTTTTTCTTTTGTGTTCATACTTCCAGCACCTCGTCCAGGTCATATACGGTATTGATCTTGCCGCTCAGCACGCTGACGAGCTTCGGCTCATCGCTCATGACGCGCACGACCGTCGGGCGCGAGTCGTCAATTTCGCTTGCCTTCAAAATCGGTTTCATGCTGAACAGGCTGCTGTGGTAGGCAAAACCGTATTCTTCCTTTAAATATTTGCGGGCCAGCTGGCTCATGTAGGGCCAGGCGCTTTGCGGCTTGGCCGGGCACTCGTTACAGTTGTACAGGCTGCCCGGGGTGCAGCAACCGCCGCTTTCTGCCTGGCAGGGGAAGGTCGCGACGCTGTCATAGCTCGTCTCATGCGGGGTGAAGGTCACGCTGGTCAGGCTGTGCAGCCCGGTCTGGCCGAAGGGCATCAGGCTGAAAAACGGCCCATCCATGACCGTGATGCCGGTGTGCTTTAAGGCATCCTCCACCGTACACAAGATGATCTCGCATTTTTCGTACTTGATGCCGAAGGGCGGCAGCCCCAGCAGGGCATGCACGTCGTTGACGCCCGCATAGGTAGCGTTGAGCAGGTAGGGCGCTTCGGCGGTGGTGTCCCCCGCCGTGATCCGCCACGCGCTACCGGCTTTCTCGATCTTGTCGGGCTTGTGGCTGTACAGGATTTCGACATTCGGCAGGGCGGCCAGCTTCTCCAGGAACCAGCGCTTGAGCACCTGGGCGTCGTAGGTGTATTCTTTCGTCAGGAATGCGCCGTCGCAAAGGCCGGGGTTGAAGTACCGCTCGGGCGCAACATCGTCACAGCGGATGCCCGCCGCCGCACAGAAACGGCGGAATTCGGCGGCGTTCGTCCAGGAGAAATGGGCGCTGGTGGCGTAGACCTGGTCAAACTCCGTGTGCAGGCAGAAGCCGTAATCCGCACAGAAACGTTCAAAATAGTGGGCCGACTTGATGGCCGTGGAGTAGCTGCGCGGGTAGTGGTAGCCCATATGGACGCGGGCCTGGTTGATGTAGGTTGCCCGCATAAAGGGCGCGGGGTCACGCTCCAGCACAAGGACGCGCTGGCCCGCCGCGCCGCATTTCTGCGCCGCATACAGCCCATACAGCCCCGCACCGAGGATGATTTTATCGTAGGTCAATTTATTTTTCTCCTTTGGGGCACGCACTTACAAGCCCATGCGGCACAATAAGCCGCTGCACCGCCATACCCATACAAATGAACATATACGGCACAACGGTAATCATCGTCCGCATATATTCGCCGCAGGTGATAAAGAAAGTCAAGAAAGTCGTACACATCAGCAAGGCAAACAAGGCCATATGCAGCCAAGGCGGGCGTTTTTGCTGCACCCATGCAATGACCATCACCACGCCCCAGAGCAGCGAGAGAATGTAAGCAGCATGCAGTGTCAGCCAATGTTCCAGCGGGTTAGCCAGTAACTCACCCTCCTGCGCGATGGCAAGACACAGGTTATACACACGGTCATCGCCGTAGCGCAGTTCCAATCCATAAGCTGACAGCTCGATCGCGCGATAGTTCCACATTACGTTGCAGGTATCCTTGATATAACGCACGGCATTTGCGCGGAAGAAATCCTTTGCCAGCTTTTGTCCCTTGGCGTTGCCGTATACGGACAGCAATTTACCGACTGCGTAGCCGTCTATGCCGGTGTCCTCGGCTATGGCATCCTCCACGATTTGTCGGGCATCCTCGTCCGCAAAATCTTTGTAATAGCCGCGGTCCACACACACTCTCAAATCCTGGCGCGGTCCGGCATCGGTCAGGGAGAATATCCCGAACTGATTGGAAAACGACGCGCAGTAGACAATGATCCCCAGCGCAGCAACTGCCCCCCATGCAAGCAGGATGCCCAAATCTTTTTTCTCCTTTTTATCAGCGTAAAACATCCGCCAGACAAAAAACACCATGAGCATTGCCAGGTAAGTCAGGAACTGCGGACGCAGGAAAATGAGCCATACCGTAACCAGCAGCGCACCCGCACCGTCCCAAAAGCGGCGCTCCTGGATGTAGCGAACAATCAGGAAAAAGAATACCACGGTGGCTGACAGAGAAAAGGATTCTGTCAAAACAACATTGTCCCAGCCATACACCGCCGGGCAGAATCCGTACAGAAGGAGTACCGCTGCCCGCACGCGGGTACCCACCCCCACGCGGCGCAGCGCGGCCGAAAACAGCGGCAGAACGGCGATGCCAACCAGCTCCTGCAAAAAAGTGGCTGCGTGCAGCTGATGCCATTCGCCGACGATTATGCGAATCAGATACAAAATCGTACCGTACACCGGCGCACGGCCATTCACCGCGCTGCCCTGCAAAGCGCGTATCGGGTCGTAGGCCAGATAATCCTGCGAATCCCGGTACACGATAGCGGTTTCATGCGTATAAAACCAGCTGAAGCGAAACACTACGATGAGCAGATAAATCGCTGCAAAGATGATTTCCCGCTTGTGCTCTGCCGCAAACTTTTTTATCTTGTGCATAGCACTCCCCTTTTACGGATTATACTTTCCCTTCAGCGCGTTGAGCAGGACCTTCATCAGGTCGCTGTTGCCCTTGAAGCCGGTGATCTTGGTGGGTGTTTTGCCGGTGGCCGGGTAGGCGCGGGTCACGGGGACCTCGCAGGCCTTCAGGCCCAGCTGGGTTGCGCGGATGCTCAGATACGCCAGCAGCTCATACCCGGCAAAGACATCGCGCAGCGGACGCACGTCGGGATGGGTCAGGTACTCGCGGCTGTACGCACGGTAGGCGTTGGTGGTATCGGTGAACCACTGGTGCGCCCCCAGGCTGATGAGCGGCGCATGGATGAGCCGCACCGCCGCATAGCGCACCGGCGGCGTGTTGATTGCATGGCCGCCCCCAATAAAGCGGCTGCCCTGCACCAGGTCATAGCCCGCCTGCAATTTTTCAATGAATTTGGGTACATCTTCAATCGAGTCTTTGTTGTTGCCGTCGATGGTCAGAACGCCCTTATACCCGCGATTCAGCGCGAAATAGATGCCCATGCGCAGCTGTGCCCCCTGTTTGCCGGGGCCGGTCTTTGTCAGCAGTGTATTGACGTGGTAAAGCTGCAAGATATCATGCTTCATGCTGCCGTCGGTGGAGCCGCCGTCGCAGATGACGATATCACAGATTTTGTTGATGCCCGCATTTTCGGCGCGGCCCAACTCGGTCAGGATGCGCGCACCCTCGTTGATGACCGGAATCAGCAGGCAGTAGTCGCTGCGGCGGCCCTCAAATTCGGCGGCGGTGTAGTCCGGCACGCCGTTCAGATTTTTGCGCTCGTACTCGATCATGCGAACACCTCCGCAATATAGTCCATCGTGCGGCGGATCGTGTCCAGGTCGGTGTGGGCCATCTCGATGGAGACAAAGCCGCGGTAGCCCACCGCCCCCAGCAGCAGTGCCAGTTCCCTGTGCTCGGGGCGTTTCTGGATGGGGGCCAGGCCCGGCTCGCTGATATGAACGTGGCTGACATACTGCATATCATCGATGAAAGTTTGCAGTTTCTCGCCCTGGGCCAGCACAGTGGACAAATCAAAGTTGACCGACAGGCCGGGGTTATCCAGCCGCTTGACCAACGCGAAAGCGTCCGCCGTGTTGTTCAGATAGTTCGTGTACATCGGCGGGTTGGCCTCCAATGCCAGATGCACACCGTACCGCGCGGCCAGGTTGCCCGCCTGCACAAAGAACGCCTCGGCGGCGGCATCGTTGCCGCCCAGCGGGCGCATACGGTTTTTGGGGCAGCCGAACACCAGCGAGGGGCAGTTCAGGCTGTGGGCAAACTGGAACGCCTGGGCCGTGTAATCCAGCAACGGCTCTGTGTCGGTGGGGTTGAAGATATTGCCCTTCTGGCCGTACCAGATGCTTTGCAGGCTGGGCACCGAGAAGCCCCAGCGGTTTTTAAGGTAGCCGCCGAACAGCAGCGCACTGGTCAGATTTTCATACGGTGCTTCGGAGAAAATGCGGGTGGGGGCCAGCTCCAGCCCGGTGAAGCCCGCCTGCTGCATGGCGGTGTAGACGGCCTCGTCGTCGTCCTTGAGCCACGCAATGTTTGAGATGGCAAGCTGATAGTTCGCCATGAGTCAATCCCTCCAATCGCGCAGAAAGCGCGTTATATCGTCAAGTTCCTGTTGTTTGGTACACAGGTAGTCCCCGCTGCCGCCCAAAATGTCCGCATGGCGGCTGCGCAGATCGTAATCAAACGGCGGCTTGGCAAGCTCGTTGTGCCAGTTCCTGCCGGTGACGGCGGTGTAGACCTCCCCCGCCGTGATGGGCGGCGTACAGAGGTGCAGCAGCTTCAGGTCGGCGGCGCGGGCTTTCTCAAGGTCCGGCCAGAGCCGCCCCAGGTTGTAAAACTGGTAGCGGCTGCGGGAATCGGTGAAGGCCAGTGCGTTAAAATCGTTGCCCGCAAAAAACGCTTTGAGCGCTGCGGCATCCACTGTGCCGTTCAGCTTGTAAAAGCCGTTGTCCGCCAGCGTGTAGGCGGATTGCACCAACGGCGATTTCGCCGCCAGTTCGTCGTATTTTTCCGGTTTCAACATAGCCGGGGTGATGGTGTGCAGGTCAAAGAGGAAGTTCTTTTTGATGCCGATGCCGTAGAGCGCGGGCAGCCGCACGATGAGCGCGTCGGGGAAATCCTCCCGCACCCACTGCTCTAATTGCAGGCGGTTTTTGCCGTAGGCAGGCAGGTTTTCAGCAGGCTGGGCGGGGCTGTCCTCATAGACGCCGCGGCTGTCTGCCAGCACGGCAATACTGGAAATCAGGACGAGCTGCCGTGGCGCGATTCTTCGGATATTTTCCCGCGCGGCACGCATGACAGCCAGGTCTGCCTCCGGGTCCGCGTTGGCCAAAAACATAGCGGCCGGCACGCCCGCATAGACGCAGAGATCCGGGCGGGTGCCGTACTGCGCGGCGATATCGCTGCTGTGGCAGGCCGCGGTGAAGGTATGCTTCGCCGCCAGGTTGCCCCCCACAAAGCCGGTGGAGCCGACGAGCAGATCACAGGACATGGCTGATTCCCCTTTGCACATTTATACAAGATAATTATACCGTATTGCGGGGGAAAAAGCAACGCCCTGTGCAGGATTGCACAGGGCGTTGCAGATGATTGCTCTGTAGGGGCCGGACATGTCCGGCCCTCCACGGTACGGCAGGGGGCTCTTACGGTAAAGCCGCGGGCCGGGCATACCCGGCCCCTACCTATCTGCCGACTTCATAAACTCCTCTATAATCTTCAACCCTACTTCCCCCGATTTTTCCGGGTGGAACTGGCAGCCCAGGACGCTGCCGTGGGTGGCGGCGGCACAGATGCGGCGGCCGCCGTAGACCGTGAAGGCCAGGCAGTCCGTTTCGTCGGTGGGCTTGGCCTCGTAGCTGTGGATAAAGTAGCACTCCTCGCCGGGCTGCACCGCCGCCAACACCGTGCCGCCAAAATCGGCGCGGCTGCCGCCGGGGTACAGCGGGTTCCAGCTGATGTGCGGCACCCGCTGGGGGCAGCCGTCGGCGTCGGTGTCGGGGATTTTTACCACGCGGCCCGGGATCAGCCCCAGGCCTTTGTGCAGACCGAACTCCTCCGACTCGTCAAACAGCATCTGCATTCCCAGGCAGATGCCCAGCAGCGGCGTACCGGCAGCGGCTTTTTGGCGGATCGGCTCCACCAGGCCCAGTTTTTCCAGCCCGGCCATGCCATCCTGGAATGCGCCCACGCCGGGCAGCACCAGCGCGTCGGCGGCCAGCACATCCTCCGGCTTGCTCGTCAGCAGTGTCTCCGCGCCAAAATGCGCGAAGGCGTGCTGCACGCTGAGCAGGTTGGACAGACCGTAGTCAATAATCGTCACTTTCATACCCGGCGCACCTCCACCCCGCCCGCGCGGATGTCATCCTTCAACTCCTGCACGGTTTCTTTTTTATAATGCAGCACCGCGGCGCAGGCCACGGCGTCCGCGCCCGCATTGGCGGCATCGACGATATCATCGCCGCAGCCCACACCGCCGCCGCAGATGACCGGCACGTTCACAGCCTTGGTCACGGCCTCGATCAGTTCCAGGTCCATACCCTGCTGCAAGCCCTCGTTGTCGACGCTGGTCAGCAGGATCTCGCCCGCGCCCAGCGCCACGCCGCGCTTGGCCCACTCGACGACGTCATACCCGGAGTGGGCGCGGCCATTGTCGTAGTAGGCCTCCCACTTGCCGGGCCAGGTGCGGCTGCGCTTGGCCTGGATGGACAGCACCATGCACTGGCTGCCGAAAGCCTCGGCCACCTCCGTGATGAGTTCGGGCCGCTTGATGGCCGCCGTGTTGATGGCAACCTTGTCCGCGCCCATCGCCAGGATGTGGCGCACATCCTCGACGCTGCGCAAGCCGCCGCCCACGCAGACCGGGATATACACATCGTCGACGGTTTTGCGCACGATATCACTTAAGTTGTTGCGGTTGTACAGGCTTGCCACGATATCTATATAGAGCAGTTCGTCGATGCCCTGCTCATAGTACTCTTTCGCAAAGGCGTTGGGGTCGCCCAGCTTGCGCAGCCCTTCCAACTGGATGCCTTTGACAAGGTTGGTGTCTTTGACGTCAAGACGGGCGATCAGTCGTATTTTTTTCGGCATAAGTAAACCTCGTTAAAGCCTTCCCCTGAGGGAGAAGGTGGCCGAGCGAAGCGAGGTCGGATGAGGGGCGCGTGTGCCGCGATTGCCCGCAAACGGGCTGCTGCGGAAAGCCCCCCCTCATCAGTCCGCTTCGCGGACAGCTTCCCCCAAGGGGGAAGCCTTGTCTCAAATCTCGTGATGCGTGCCTCTCGGGTCGCCCCACAGAACCTCGCTGTCGCCCTCATAGGGGGTGTGGCGCAGCTTCCACATACCGTCCTCCCACTTCCAGATGTGGGGAGAGCGGAAGCGGTCGGCCAGGTCCATGAAGTAATCCCGGTCCATCTTGGGCTGCTCAAACAGCTGGCTGGCCCATGGGAAGTGCTGGCGGTCCAGCGACAGATACTTGAAAATTTCCTTCTCAAAGCGGTCGGGGTACTCGCCGTCGAACTTCTTGCACAGCGCCTTGCCTTCGTCCAGCGTGATTTCCTCGTTGCGGATCTCCTGCGCTGCATCGTAGGTCGTGCGGCCGATGCCGTACTTGATGTAGGTGGTGTAGTAGAAGAAATCGTCGATTTTGTCATCGATGGAGTTGTACTTGGAGTAGGTTCCCTGGGTGCGCTCCGGCGCTGGGCGGAAGCCGCCGTGCTCGACACTGTAATAGTACGCGCCCTGCGGGTGCCACTTTTCGTAGTAGCCCAGATACCGCACCTGGATGTGGTTTTTCTCGAGGTTGGACGTCTCACTCGGCAGATAAATCGCCAGGTCGGCCTTATCGACCTTATAGTCCTCCTCCAGCTGGCGCAGGCTGACGCCGCCCAGGTAGATATGGTCGTAATCGTTGACGGCGAAGAAGTGCTCATCGCGCAGGGCGGAGTTGTTGTCGGCAATGGGGTTGCCGAACTCGGCCTCGTTCTCGCCGTAGAACACCAGCGGGATGCCGAACTTGGCGGCCATCTTGGGGGCAAGCTGCTTCTGTCCCAGGATGAACGGCTGGAACGGGTGGAACAGGTTCTCGGTGGCAAGGCGGGTCAGCAGGCGGTGGGTCATACCGTTGGGGGTGCACAGGTAGTTGTCAAAGCCTGCATGGATCCAGGCCTGCATATTCTCCCAGCCCCAGGGGGTGTAGATATGCGGGGCCCAGGTCACGGTCAGCGGGTGCATACCGTACTTGTATTTCAGCAGATGGGCGGCGTAGAAGCTGTCCTTGCCGCCGGAGCCGGGCACCAGGCAGTCGTAGCTGCCGTCGTTCTTGCGGTACTGGTCGCAGAGTTCGCGCAGCTCCTTCTCGCGCTCGGCCCAGTCGATGTGACCATTGGCCTTGTTGTGGCAGGCGTGGCAGGCATCGCAGACGCCGTCGTCCTGAATGACCATCGTCTTTTTGATGGATTTGATGGTGTGCTCAAACTCATAGCAGGAGTTGGGCTTTTGGTTGCTCATGACGCACTCGTTGCAGAACTGCACGTGCTTGGGCAGACCGTAGTAGGTTTCGAGCTGGTCCTCCGGGATATCGGGGGCGTACTTGCTGTAATCAATGTCCACATGGCGGGGAATCTTTTCCATATTCTTTACACTCCAATCGGCTCTGTATCAAAATGAAAAGGCGCCGTCCGATAGCAATGCTATCAGACGGCGCCTTTGCCGTATGGATGTATTATAACACAGGTTTTTCGGTTTTGCAAGAGGGGTGCTGCGCTTTCGCGCGGTGATATTGCACGCAGACCCAGAAAACCAGCCCGGTCGGGATGGCCGCCACCAGCGCGGCGCAGCCCAGCACAGCCGGGGCCAGCGCACCGAACCAGCGGCAGAACAGCGTATAGCCGATATCCCCCACTGCTGTCCAGCTGCGATAGCCGCTGCCGAAGCCCAGCCACCCGGCCAGCACCGCGCCCGCCAGCAGGCAGGCATCGGCCATATGCAGCAGGCCGCGGCAGAATACCCGCCATCTCGCCGCCAGGCGGTATTGCAGCGCAATACACCCCACCAGCAGCAGCGCCGAGAGGTACATCGTCACGGCCACGACGGTGCGGTATTGTAGCACCATACTAATAGCCGCCGAAAACGGCGTTGCCATGGCGCTTTTCCATTCCATCTGGCAGTTGTACTGCAAGATGCGGTAGCCATCGTAGACGGCGGGTTCCGGGGCGACGTTGTCCTGGTAGGTCACGATGAGGTCATTGAAGGGGTCCGTCTCATCGACGGTGCTGCCGTGCCACAGGCCGTCGGCCCGGTGCAACACCCCGGCGCGGACAGCCTCCGGCGTAATGATGTCCGCCAGCGGGTCAGCGGTCGTACCCGCTGCCGCAGCGTACCCACCGCAGGTGTCCAGCACGGCGGTGTGAAGGGTGTCCAGGTAGCCGCTGTTTTCGATGCAGGCGGCAAAGTGCCCCTCCCGCAGCAGCGTGGCGGCCAGAGCCAGGCTCAGGGCCAGCAGCACCGCGCAGACGCTGCCCACCAGCTGCACCATGACCGAGAGCCGCGCCGCGCCCGGGTGTTCTGCGGGGCGGGTCAAGACAGACCCTCCAGCGCAGGGCCGCTGACGAAGCGGCCGTAGATGAAGTAGCGCAGATCGGTCAGCGCGGTCTGGCCTAGCGGGTAGCAGGTGTAGAGGATGATGTTTTCCTCCGCCGCGTCGAGGTCGTAGGCCGAAGTGTCGGTGTCGGTCGCAACCTGCATATCGGTGATTTCGTAGACGTAGGTACCGTAGACGGTGGTGACGGTGATCTGCGCACCGTTCTGGGCATGCTCAAAATCGCGGAAGAAGGTCGCCGTGTGTCCGGCCACCAGAATTGTACCGCCCTCGCCGGGGATTTTGCTGCCCGGGTAGATGCCCGCGCCCGCGTCCAGCTGGGCATCCTCGTCGCCATAGTACAGCGTGCAGTCCACCGACGTGCCGGAGATTTTGATTTCGCCCAAAGCGTCCCCCGCACTGGGGTAGCCGCCGAAATCATTGATGTTCACCGCCGCAGGCTGCGGCGGTGCCGTGGGGGCCTCGGTGGGCTGGGCGGTGTTGCCCGAAGTTGTCGTATCGATGGAGGCGGGCAGCGCAGCGTCCACGCCGGAGCGCTGGGCCGCGCCCGCCAGGCTGTGCCCGGGGCCAACCAAAACCAGCAGTGCCACGCAAACTGCGGCCACACAAAAAACAAGAGAAAGAACAACGTTCTTCCTCTTGCTGTGTGATGACACTGCTTTGCCGGAATGTGTTTCCTTCATAAGCAGTTTATCCTTTTTTACTTGTGCTTGCGGGCAACGCAGGCGAAGCCGCCGACCATAGCCGCAGCCAGAACCAGAACGGCCAGGACCATCAGGTTCATGTCAGCGCCGGTAGCCTTGATGGGGTTGGTGCCCACAGCCTTGGTAGAGGAAGCGGCGGCCAGGGTGGCAGTGCCCTTGACGTTGGGGTAGCTGCTCAGGTCCTTGGCCTCGATGTGGCCGCAGTGGTCGCACTTGTAGCCGCCCACAGTGCCGGTCCAGTTGTGGTAGCCGCAGGCCGGGCAGGTGTAGAACTGGGCGTCAACGCGGGCAGCCTCGGCGGCAGCAGCGGCTGCCTGGGCAGCGCGGTCAGCGTCGGTCTGGCTGTCGTTGCTGGGCTCAACATAGTCGCGGACGCGGACGATCTCATAGGTGGAGAAGTGGGGGATCCAGAATACGACCGCATTGTTGGCGGAGGACAGCTGGGTGTCGTAGGTGGTGCGGGTGCCGTCGTCAGCGACGTAAACCAGCTGGTAGCCCGCGCGGGACTCCAGGCCGTACACGGCGACCATAACGCCCATCTCGGGCTGGGCCTCATTGCCGGACCAGGAAGCATCCAGCACGAGAGTCTTGTCGTCTTTGCGGGTCAGGCTATTGACGACAACGCCGTTCTCCTTGTAGGACTCAAAGCTGATGGCATTGGAAACTTTGCTGCTGGTGGCAACCTTCTTAACGACGGTATTGCCGACAGCGTTCATAACGCCCATAGCCGCGTTGGCCTGCTCTTTGGTGACAGGGATGGTGGGATTAGCAGCGATGTGCTCGGTCATCTCAACAGCCTCGGGAAGCATGATGCCCTTGTTGGCGGTGTTCAGGATGTTGGTGGCCAGCTCGTTGGCGGCCTGGCCGGGGGTAGCCTCTGCAAAAGCGGAGACGGCGCACAGGGCCGCCAGCGCCACAGCGCAGAGCATGGCAAGGAATTTCTTCATTTGGGTAGGACTCCTCTCAATAGTGTTTGTTTACTTTGCAGTAAATTTCAAGACTATTGAAAGTATACCCCCCCCCCATTAGCTTTTGTCAATTCACATTTTCACCAATAATCCACATTTTCTTTCACACTTTTGTACACTATTTAGGGGTCACAGCGTTTTCAACGCAGAGCCCCGCCCCTACCGTACATTTTTCGATACGATTCTTTTATAGCGCCGCCAGCAGCATTACCGGCGGGGCGGCCAGGGCCAGGCCCAGCAGGCATCGGTACTCTCCCCGGGCAGCCAGGGGCTGCGACTTTACACAGAGGGCCGCCAACACAAACACCAGCGGCAACACACCGGGCATACTGATACTGAAAAACGCCTGCACCGCATACCCGAAAACTGCCAGGGCCAGCCCGGGCGCAGTCCGCAGCCCACGGCGGATATGCCCGGCCAGAAATGCCAGCCAGGCAGCCAGGCCCACCGCACCGCCGCAAAGCAGGTGCTGCAAATACTCGTTGTGGGCCGAGTCAAAAACGTCGCCGTTGAGCAGCGTCATATATTTGACAGAATAATCATCAATGTTCAGCCGCGCGTTGGCTGCGTCGCCGCCCAGGCCGAACACCATCTGCAGCGGCGTCAAATCGTCCTTGTAGACGGTCCAAAGGCGCTTCCACGCAAAGCCGCGGTTGGAACCCCACTGGTCGTCAAACCGCAGCGAGGCAGCAAGGGATTCGGGCAGAATGCTCGTGAAATTTGCCGCTACAAACAGCTCAGCCGCCAGTAAAACGGTCAGGACACCCAGCACCCGCGCGGCTCGCCAGCTGCGGGCCGTGGGCCAGCGGCGCAGCAGTGCGCCCAGCGCAAAAAGCACCCCTGCCACCGCCAGCGCGGGGAACAGCTGTGTGACAAGCCCGGACAGGGTGCGCCATTCGGTGCGGATGGGCAGCCAGCGGGCCAGCAGACCCGCCGCAGCGGCGCAGAGCGCCCAGGCCCCTCCCGCGAAGAGCAGCCGGGCCAGCCGCCCCGCCGTGACACGCCGTGCCATGCAGAGCGCCCACACCGCGCAAACGGCCCCGAGCCAGGCGGCGTCGCTGCCCGCCGCAATCAGCCCGGTGCCCAGGCAAACGGACACCGCGCCCCACCGCCGGGCGGTGTCCCGGTCGGGGGCAGTCAGCAGCTCCCACACAGCGATGGGCAGGCAGATATCCAACAGTGCACCGTAAAAATTGATGTTGCCCACCGTGCCCAGAAATAGCCCGCCCCTGCCGGGCAGAAAGCTGTAATAGGCGTCCAGCGGATCGGCCATGAAAAAGTTCAGCCAGCTCAACAGCGTGACGGCGCAGCCCGCGCCCGCCAGCAACCGCCCGAACCACACCGAGGGCACACCGCCACCCACCAGCCGCACCACAAAGTAAAGCACCGTGCAGGCAAGCAGCATCAGCAGGCCGTTGTACCGTCCCGCCAGCCCCCACAGGGCCAGGGCGCGATCCTCGGCAAAGAACCAGGCCACCGTGTAGCTCAAACAGAGCACCGGCAACGGCAATGCGGTTGCCAAATCCAGCCGAACGGCAGGGGCACGGCCGCACAGGCCCAGCCACAGCCGCCAGACCAGCAGCGCAGCGCCCGCCCCCGCCAGCCAGAGCAGCAGGTGAAATTTTGCATCCACAAGGCCCACATAGCCGCTTGGCATATACAGCGGCAGCAGCAAAAGCGCCGCCAACGTCAGCACATTCCCGGCAACGGCTGCAGGGGCGCAGCGCAGCGGACGTTCAGGCAGGTGCATACAAAAGTTCCTTTCAGCGTTATTTTACAGGGTATCGACGCGATTGCCGTCGATGAAAACAGCCCGCGTCTCGGTCAGCACCTCGAAGGGGCAGCCGGCGGTGACAACCACGTCCGCATCCTTGCCCACCTCCAGCGTGCCGACGCGGTCCGCCACGCCGATATGCTCCGCCGGATTGATGGTGATGGCTTTCAGCGCATCAAACTCATCCATGCCCGCCTTGACGGCCATACCGGCGCAGAGCGGCAGATATTGCTGCGGGATGACCGAGTTATCGGTGATGATGGAGACATGGCAGCCCGCTTTCGCCAGCACACCGGGCGTGGCCCAGGATTTGTTCTGCAATTCAAACTTGCTGGCGTGGGTCAGGCTGGGACCGACGGCCATGGGCACGTCTTTTTCTTTTGCCAGCTCCTCCACGATGAGGTGGCCCTCGGTGACGTGTTCCAGCGTGATACGCAGGCCGAACTCATGGGCAATGCGCAGCGCGGTAAAGATATCGTTTGCCTGGTGGGCGTGGGCTTTCAGGGGGATCTCCCCTGCCAGCACCGGCAGCAGAGCCTCGAGCTTCTGATTGTAGGCGGGCATCTTGGTCACATCGCCGTTTGCGGCCTGCTTGCGTGCGCCGTAGTCCTTGGCCTGCATCAGCGCACCGCGCAGGAACGCCGCCGTGGACATACGGGTCGAGTCGCACTTGTCGCGGTAGCAGCGCTTGGGGTTCTCACCGAAGGCGCATTTCATGGCAACAGGGTCTTTGACGATCATGTTATCGATGCGGTCGCCGACGGTTTTCATGGCCAAAAACGTGCCGCCCAGCACATTGGCGCTGCCCGGGCCGGTGCAGACGCAGGTGACGCCCGCCTTGCGGGCAATAGCCAGCGAGGGGTCACGGGGGTTGATGCCGTCGATGGCGCGGAGCTGCGGCGTCCAGATATCGTTCATTTCGTTGTAGTCGCAGCCCTCGTACCCGATGCCGTAGCCGTCCAGGCCAATGTGAGTATGGGCATCGACGAAGCCGGGGTAGACGTCGAGACCGTCCGCGTCGAAGATTTCCGCGTCCGCCGGGGCGGTCAGATCGGTGCCGATGCCGGCAATTTTGCCGCCCGCCAGCAGGATATCGGCGATATACGCCCCGCGGTGGACCGCGTCATGGATAAGGCCGCCGCGGATGAGGGTGGTCATGGTTATTCCTCCGTTATACCGTAGGGGCGCATTCTATATGCGCCCGCAGAGTCCGCAGCTGCGGAAGCGTCCACGGGCGGATATAGAATCCGCCCCTACATTTTATTTTCTGCTTACTTACGCGTTAAAATCCAAACACGTCCGTACCGCCGTGTATGGTCTTACTTTGCCGTCGGCCACAGCGACGTGGGCCGGGTGGGTGGAGTAGCCTTTCAGTGCGGCGGCATCGGTGAAAGTCGTGTCCAGCATCAGGTCTGCATTGGCACTGCTGGGCAGGGCGTCGGTGTAGACATGGACTTCCAGCAGGCCGGGGATCTTACCCACCAAGCCTTCCAGCCCGGCTTTGATGCCTGCCTTGACGGCGGCCTTCTCTGCGTCGGGCATATCCTTCAGTTTCCACAAAATGACATGGCGTACCATTACTTGTTCTCCTCCCAGATGGGATGTTTGAGCTGCCACTCGTCGTACTCGTTCTTCTCGAACAGGTCACGGTTGTAGAACTTGTCCATGATGGCCCAGAACTCCGTCTCGGTGTAGTCGCAGAAATCGCAGAAATCACGCACGCAGAGCGGATCCAGCTTGCCGTCGCGGGCCTTGATGATGGGGATAGCTTCCTCGCGGGTCATCATGCCGTAGCGGATGTAGCGGGCAGTATAGTCGGTGGCGGCGGCGTGGCCGAACTTGGGGTATTTCAGCCAGGAATGCACCAGGTACGCGCGGGAGTCGATCTGGTCGAAGTTCTCGGCGTGGTGGGTGCGGTCCCACTCGTGGGTCAGGTCGTGGAAGCCGTGGGCCTTGGCGATCTGGTAGTTCTTGTAGCTGTTCCAGGGCACAAAGTAACTCATGTAGAACGGGTCGAGCTTGGCGCGCTCCTCGGCGCTGGGGGCCAGCGTCAAGGACAGGTCCTTCTCGGTCACGCCGTCGCCCAGCAGCTCGTCCATGGGCATGCCCACAGCGACGCCGTTCTCGATCTGATCCATGGCGGAGTAGGTCTCCTTGTCGGCGTTGCCGCCGTACTCAAAGCTGACGTTCTCGCCGTAGCAGAGCATAGGGGTGTTGAACTTGGCCGCCATGTGCAGCGGGAAGGTGTAGATCAGGCGGTCAACGTACCAGGTCGGCTTGCCGTATTTCTCAAAGAATTTGCGCATCAGGACCTTCTGGACCTTGATGTTAGGCTTGCAGGAGATGATGGTGCAGCCGAACTCCTCGCTGATGTTCTTGAGGTTGTGGATACCCGCCTGCGTCATGGGGAAGTTGTCCTCGACGCTGAACAGGATGGGGTTCATGTGCATGACTTCCTTGAGCATCCAGACCTGGAAGTGGCTGTCCTTGCCGCCGGAGACGGCGACGGCACAGTCATAGCCGCCGGGGCCGTTCATGCCGCGGTATTTGTCGCAGTAGGCCTCAAACTCCTTGAAGCGGGCGTCCCAGTCGACGTTTTTGCGGTTCTCGTAGTGGCGGCAGGCGCTGCACACGCCCTCGGCGTCAAAGGTAATGCCGGGTCGGGTGTCGGGCATCGTACATTTTTTGCAGTAACGCATATGAAATCTCCTTAATTTATATATAGTATCGGGTTCGGTTGCAGGGGGGCGGCATCCTCGACGCCCCGCGGGCGGTTGCAAGCATCCGCCCCTATATAAACATGGTGTCTTGTCTTATTGTTTTGTATCCGCTGCCGCCTGGGCCGCTGCGTGCAAGGCGTCCGCATCGGCGAAATCGTAGATGACATAGCGGCCATCGTTGTACACCTCGGTGCAGTCACCGTACTGGATTAGCTTGGCGTTCTCTGCCGGGCCGTCCGTCTCGGTGTCGATGAGCAGGAAGGGGTGCTCCGGGTCGGTGGTCAGGTGGCTCTTGGGCTGCAGCCAGTTGGGCACATCGTCGCGATCCAGCGATTGCAGCGTCCAGACTTCCAGCTTGCCGCTGGTCAACTCGGTCATGGCGTTGCCGTTCCAGAATGTGGAATAGCCCTGGGTATAGCCGTTGTCCACCAGCCATTCGGCGGCGGTGTTCAGCCCCTTGTGGGCCAGGTAGGGGTGTTCCTGCTCCTGGCGTACCGTGCTGACGGCGCAGAGCGTAAAGCAGGCCGCCAGCCCCACGCCCAGCAGCTGCCGGGCACCCAGGATGTGGAAGTCCTCGGTCTTGATCTCCACCGCCATCACGGCGATGGCCACCGGCATATTCATGAGCCAGAAGTAGAGGTAATACTCGTGGAAGTAGGTGTAGGCCACGCCGCAGACCGCCAGCATGGCGACGAGCAGCAGCACCAGCAGCTTGTCGTTGCGTTCCAGCTTGTCCAGCCGCAGCAGCAGCCGCACGATGCAGAAGAACATCCAGCAGCCCAGCAGCAGGCCCACGGCCGCCGCAATGCCGCCGAAGTGGAACACACCGGAGCCGTTCTCGTAGCCAAACTCATGGAAGAAGTCCATCAGGATGCGGTCGAGGGTGAACCAATCCTCGTCACGGTTCCAGACGATGAAGTTGTAGGATTTGAAGTCATACATCCGGGACAAAACCGCGTTGCTGACGAAGTACCCCGCCGCAGCGGCCACCGCCGTGACCAGCGACGCCGCAAGCAAGCGAACTTCTTTGCGGCAGGCGTCCAGGGCGGCCTTCCAGTCGGTCTTGCCGCAGCTGTGCAGTGCCAGCACCAGCAGAATGGCCGCTGCCAGACAGAGCGGCGCGTGGAACACCATGAGCTGCTTGACGCCGTTCATGCCGGCCACCGCCGTGATGACGCAAGCCAGCACCCATTGCAGGGCGCAGTGCTTTTTATCGGCGTTCAGGCTGCGCAGCACCAGCGCCAGTACCAGCATATAAAAGAACGTATAAACGAGATAATAGCCGCCGTAGATTGCGTAGACCAGGTAATGCTGTCCGAAGGGCCACAGCAGCGTGCCGACCATCCACAGGCCCGCGCGCCCCAGCCCCGCGCATTTGACGAAAAAGAGCATGGCCGCCGCGAACAGCGCCAGCGTGATGGCCATGCCAAACGTGCGGGCCAGGTGCCAGTCATTGGGGAAAATCAGCAGCCCCAGGCGGTAGAACCATTGCAGGTTGACGACTTTCAGCTCGGTGGAGTAGAACCAGTTATGGCTGATGATGGTCCCCTCTTTGTTGAGCAGGTCGGAGAGGATCATTTCCGAGGCAAGGTCGGAATCGACGATCCATTTGCCGGGCACCAGCTGATACCACAGGTCAAACAGGTACGCTGCCGCCATCCACAGCCACGGCAGCGCCTGCCAGACCTTGTGCAGCGCCCCGCCCTTTGTTTGTTGTTTCATGCAGTTTCTCCTAAATCGGATATGTTTAGTTAAGATAACTATACCGCATTTGGGGGAAAATAGCAAGGGTGCGCGATGCATTTGTAGAGGCCGCACATCTGCGGCCCGCGTGTGTAGGGCGAATGGTTTTTTATAGGAAAGCTGCGGGCCGGGCATGCCCGGCCCCTACAAACACAAAAAGGCGGCAGGCCAAACGGCCCGCCGCGGGGATGCGTTGTTAAATTATTCCACAATAATGCTCTTGCCGGTCATTTCCGCGGGGACGGGCAGGCCGATATAGGGCAGCATGGTGGGGGCGATGTCCGCGAGGCAGCCGCCCTCGCGCAGCTTCACGTCGCCAGCGCCGATGACCGCGAAGGGCACGACATTGGTGGTGTGCGCGGTGAAGGGAGAACCATCGGGATTCTTCATCTTCTCGGCGTTGCCGTGGTCGGCGGTCAGGAAGACCACACCGCCTGCGTTCAGCACGGCGTCGGTGACTTTGCCGACGCACTTGTCAACAGCCTCAACGGCCTTGACAGCGGCATCAAACACGCCGGTGTGGCCGACCATATCGCAGTTGGCGAAGTTCAGGATGATGACATCATACTTGCCGCTCTCGATGCGGGCCTTGCACTCGTCGGCGACCTCATAGGCGCTCATCTCGGGCTTCAAGTCGTAGGTGGCAACCTTCGGGCTGGGGATGACCTTGCGGTCCTCACCCTCGCAGGGCTGCTCGACGCCGCCGTTGAAGAAGAAGGTCACATGGGCGTATTTCTCGGTCTCGGCAATGCGCAACTGGGTCTTGCCGTTGGCGGCCAGGTACTCACCCAAGGTGTTCTTCAGCTCGACCGGCGGATACGCAACCTCGCAGTTGGGCATCGTGGCGTCGTACTCGGCCATGCAGACGTAGTTGACCTGCTTGCGGCCGCCGCGGCGCTCAAAGCCGGTGAAGGCGTCATCGCAGAAGATGCGGGTCATCTGGCGGGCACGGTCGGGACGGAAGTTCATAAAGATGACGGTGTCGCCATCCTCGACGCGGCCGCCCTCGCAGGTGACAACGGGGATGACGAACTCGTCGGTCACGTCGGCGGCGTAGCTGGCCTCAATGGCCTCCTGCGCGTTGGCGGCGTGGTTGCCCTCGCCGTAGACAAAGGCGGCGTAGGCTTTTTCCTCACGATCCCAGTTGTTGTCGCGGTCCATGGCGTAGTAACGGCCGGAGACACTGGCGATCTTGCCGATGCCCAGCTCGTCCAGCTTGGCCTGCAGATCGGCCAGGAAGCCCTTGCCGCTGTGGGGGTCGGTGTCACGGCCGTCCATGATGCAGTGCAGGTAGACGTCCTTCGCGCCCATGTGCTTAGCCATTTCCAGCACGCCATACCAGTGGTCGGCGTGGCTGTGGACGCCGCCGGTGCCGACCAGGCCCATCAGATGGATGGCCTTGCCCGCGTCGATAGCGGCCTTCATGTTCTTGACCAGCACCGGGTTTTTCAGCATCTCGCCGTCCTTAATGGACTTGGTGATGAGAGTCAGCTGCTGGTAGACAATGCGGCCCGCGCCCATGTTGGTGTGGCCGACTTCCGAGTTGCCCATCTGGCCATCAGGCAGGCCGACAGCCATGCCGGATGCCTCGATGGTGGTCATGGGGTAGTTGGCGAACAGCTTATCCAAGTTGGGCTTGTTGGCGGCGGCCACGGCATTGCCGAAGGTCTTGTCGGGCGTCCAGCCGAAGCCGTCCATAATGCAGAGCATAACAGGTTTTTTGGACATAAAATTGAAACTCCTTAATAATAGGGTTGTAGGGGCGGCCGTCACGCTGCCGGGACGCATATATGCGTTCCCTACAAACATTCCGGGAAAACGCAATTTAGCCTTTGGTAGCAGCGTCCACGATAACAGCAAACTGGTCAGCCTTCAGGGACGCGCCGCCGATCAGGCCGCCGTCAACATCGGGCTTGCTCAGCAGTTCCTCAGCGTTCTTCGGGTTCATGCTGCCGCCGTACTGGACGGTCAGGGCCTTGGCGGCGTCCTCGCCGTACAGCTCGCCGACGACCTTGCGGATGGCGGCACAGACTTCCTCGGCCTGGTCAACGGTAGCGGTCTTGCCGGTGCCGATGGCCCAGATGGGCTCGTAGGCGATGACGACGTTCTTCAGTTCGTCAGCGGTCACGCCGTTCAGGGCGATCTTGACCTGCATACGGACCAGTTCCTCGGTGACGCCCTGCTCACGCTGATCCAGGCTCTCGCCAACGCAGATGATGGGCTTCAGGCCGCCGGCCAGCGCAGCTTTGGTGCGCTTGTTGACAGTCTCGTTGGTCTCGGCAAAGTACTGGCGGCGCTCGCTGTGGCCGATCACGACGTACTCAACGCCCAGGTCGGTCAGCATATCGGCGGAAATTTCGCCGGTGAAGGCGCCGGACTTCTCAAAGTGGACATTCTCGGCACCGACATGGATGTTGGTGCCCTTGGTCATCTCGACAGCGGTGACCAGGTCGGTGAAGGGAACGCAGATAACGACCTCGCAGCCGGCGTCCTTGACAGCGGGGATCAGCTCGCTGATGAGGGCCTTGGCCTCGGTAGCGGTCTTGTTCATTTTCCAGTTGCCAGCAATGATGGCTTTGCGGTTCTGTTTATCCATGGTAATTACTCCTTCCATAATAAGCCTTCCCCCTCGAGGGGGAAGCCTTTACATAAAAAGCGCGGCGGCTCTGCCGCCGCGCTCCTGCGGGTATTGTTGATCAAGCCTTCTGGATGACGGCGATGCCGGGCAGCTCCTTACCCTCGAGGTACTCGAGAGATGCGCCGCCGCCGGTGGAGATGTGGGTCATCTTGTCGCCCAGGCCCATCTGCTGGACAGCAGCTGCGGAGTCGCCGCCGCCGATGACGGTGGTGGCATCGCTCTCTGCCATGGCCTTGGCAACAGCCAGGGTGCCGGCAGCCAGGGTCGGGTTCTCGAACACGCCCATGGGGCCGTTCCAGACAACGGTCTTGCTGGCCTTGACGGCATCAGCAAACAGCTTCATGGTCTCGGGGCCGATGTCGCAGCCTTCCTGGTCAGCAGGGATGGCGCTGACCGGAACAATGGTGGTCTCGATGGGAGCATCGATGGGATCGGGGAAGTCCTTGATGCAGGCAGCGTCAACAGGCAGCAGCAGCTTGACGCCCTTCTCCTGGGCCTTGGCCATCATTTCCTTGCAGTAGTCCAGCTTGGAGTCGTCGCACAGGCTCTTGCCGATCTCGTAGCCCTGGGCCTTCAGGAAGGTGTAGGCCATGCCGCCGCCGATGATCAGGGTATCGACCTTCTCGAGCAGGTTGGAGATGACATTCAGCTTGTCCGCGACCTTGGCGCCGCCCAGAATGGCGGTGAAGGGACGCTCGGGATCGTTCACGGCGTTGCCGAGGTACTTGATCTCCTTCTCCATCAGGTAGCCGACAGCGGTGTCCTTGACATAGTCGGTCACACCGGCGGTGGAGCAGTGAGCGCGGTGGCAGGAGCCGAAGGCATCGTCGACATAAGCGTCGGCGAGGCTGGCCAGCTCTTCGCTGAAAGCGGGCTCATTCTTGGTCTCTTCCTTGCGGAAGCGGGTGTTCTGCAGCAGCACGACGTCGCCGTTGCCCATGGTGGCAACAGCAGCCTTGGCATTCTCGCCGACGACAGTGTCATCGTCCGCAAAGACGACCGGCTGGCTCAGCTTCTCGCTCAGGCGGACAGCAACGGGGGCCAGGCTGAACTTGGCCTCGGGGCCGTTCTTCGGCTTGCCCAGGTGGCTGCACAGGATGACCTTAGCGCCGTCGTTGATCAATTTCTTGATGGTCGGCAGTGCGGCGTTGATGCGGTTATCATTGGTGATAACGCCGTCCTTCATCGGGACATTGAAGTCGCAGCGAACCAGTACGCGCTTACCGGCGTAGTTCTCATCGTCAATGGTCTTTTTACCCAAACCCATAGTAAAAGCTCCTCTCGGTATGTTTCACATTTTTGGCGGGGCGCACCGCACCCCAAGGGGTTTAGTATTATTATACGCACAAAGTTCGATTTGCGCAAGTGTTTTTGATATATTTTTAACTGCTTTGTGTGAAGGGGGTGTAAAATTTTTGTGTCGGGCGGGGCTTTCCCCCTGTGCCTTGACGCCCCTCCCCCTTTGTGCTATAATCCCTCACGAAAGCATACTATTTTACTATGATTTATGCAGGAGGGTTAGTATATGCTAACAAGCGCATTCATTGGGGTTTTTATCCCCTTTGCGGGCACGACTATCGGGTCTGCCTGTGTGTTCTTTATGAAAAAGTCCCTGCATCCCGGCGTGCAGCGGGCGCTGACCGGGTTTGCCGCCGGGGTCATGGTGGCGGCATCCATCTGGAGCCTGCTCTCCCCCGCCATGGAGCAGTCCGCCGCGCTGGGGCGGCTGGCGTTCCTGCCCGCCGTTATTGGGTTCTGGCTCGGCGTCGGGTTCCTGCTTCTGCTGGATGTGCTTGTCCCCCACCTGCACCAGGGCGCGGACACGCCCGAAGGCCCCAAAAGCGGCTTTTCCCGCACGACGATGTTGGTGCTGGCCGTCACGCTGCACAATATTCCGGAGGGCATGGCCGTCGGCGTTGTGTACGCGGGATACTTAACCGGCAGCGCGCAGATCACCGCCATGGGCGCACTGGCGCTGTCCCTGGGCATTGCCATACAGAATTTCCCCGAAGGTGCGATCATTTCAATGCCTTTAAAAGCCGAGGGCATGAGCAAGGGCAGGTCGTTCCTGATGGGTACACTGTCCGGCGCGGTGGAACCGCTGGGCGCACTGTTCACGATCTGGGCGGCGGGGCTGGTCGTGCCCGCGCTGCCGTATCTTTTGAGCTTTGCCGCGGGTGCGATGCTGTATGTTGTTATCGAGGAGCTGATCCCCGAAATGTCCCAGGGTGAACACTCCAACGTGGGCACGATCTGCTTTGCGCTGGGCTTTACCCTGATGATGGCGCTGGATGTGGCGCTGGGGTGACTTGCGCTTGCCGGCGGCAGTATAATAGGTAAAAACCGCCAGGCAGAGGTGTAGGGGCCGCATATGTGCGGCCCGTCGTCCACCAGTTGCAGCGCATTGCGAGCATCGGGCAGATCGTGGCGGTGCCGCTGCTGTTCGGGCTGCTGCTGATTTACACCTACGTGCCGGGCGGGCGGCGGACACCTTCCCAAATAAAAACGCCGTCCCTCACCCGGGACGGCGCTTTATTTTACGTATTACCGCTTGATATCGTAGTTCATATTCATCAGATTGCGGATGCTCTCCACGTCGTCGGTGATGTTGGCATCGCCGTGGATGGTGTGCTTGATGGCGCTGGACGCGACCGCGAAGTTGACCATATCCATCGGCTTATAGTCGTGCATCATGGCGTAGATCAGGCCGCTGGCAAAGGCATCGCCGCCGCCGACACGATCCAGAATATTAAAGGTATAGAGCTTGGACTCGAACGTGTGACCCTCGTACCACATAAAGGCTTTCAGGCTGTTCTCACTGCCGGAGTGGACATAGCGCACATGGCGGGCAATGCACTTGAGGTTGGGGTAACGGTCGATGAAATGCTGGAAAATTTCGTCCTGCTGCTCATAGCTGGGCTGCAAGGGGACGCCGTCCTTCCAGTCGCCCTTAGCATGATCCTCTTCGTCCTTCCACAGGTGATACGGCTCGATGCCGAACAGTACATCAACGTAGGGCAGGCACTGGGTGCAGTAGTCGCGGGCTTCCTCCCAGGACCACAGCGTGGAACGGAAGTTGCCGTCAAAGCTGACAGTCAGGCCCTTCTCCTTGGCGGTGCGCAGGCAGCGCAGGATAAAATCGGCGCAGTTTTTGTTCAGCGCCGGGGTGATGCCGGACAGGTGCAGCCAGTCGAAGCCGTCAAACAGCTCATCCAGATCGACCTTGGTCAGGTCGTACTCGGTCAGGGCACTGTGCATACGGTCATAGATGACCTTGCTGGGGCGGATGCCGTAGCCGGTCTCGAGGTAATAGGTACCCAGGCGGTGGCTGGGGGTTTCTTCCTTGGTGGAGAGGATCATCGGCGTGCAGTGGACGTCATTGCAGCGGAGCCAGCGGATGGCGCTTTTGCCCAGGGAGTTGTTGGGCACAACGCTGAAGAAGGTGGAATCCACGCCGAGGTTTGCCAGAGCCAGCGCAATGTTTGCCTCGCTGCCGCCGTAACTGGCCTCGAAAGTGGAAGTCATGCGGATCTTTTCATAGTTCGGCGGGGTCAGGCGCAGCATCACTTCGCCGATAGTGATAAACTTCTGCGGGCTGCTGTTGCCCATCAGGATCGGATTGCTGTGTTCCATGGGGGAAGTCCTCCTGTTTTTGCCATATTTTGTTAGTTTAAGTGTACCGCATTACAGGCCGAATTGCAAGGTAAAATGCGCAAAATTTGTGCGGTTAGTTTTTTAACAAGAGGGGAACAAAACCTTCCTTGTCAAAGGGGGCCTTCTTTATATTTCCTTCTCAAACTTATCGATCTTCCCGACCTTGCCGATTACCGCCACACTGTCCCCCTCCTTAAAGGTATAGTCCGCGGCAAATTCCACATTGGTCTGGTTGCCGTGCTCCACGGCGATGATATTGATGCCGTAGACTTTGCGCACATCCAGCTGGCGGACGCTTTTGCCCAGCATCTTGCCGCCCACGGCAATGCGCCGCACTTCGACACCGTCGCCCAGGGCAATGTAATCCAGCAGATTGCCAGAGATCAGCCGCTTGCCGATGCGCACGGCCATGTCAGCCTCGGGGTAGACGACCTCAGCCCCCAGGCGCTTGAGCACTTCGCCGTGGACCTCGCTGGCGGCCTTGGAAATAACGTGGGGCACGCCCAGCTTCGTGACAAGCATCGTAGTCAGAATACTGACATCCACCTGCTCACCAATGCAGATCGTGACGGTGCCGCAGTTCTGCATCCCGGTTTCTTTCAGCGATACTTCGTCCAGCTCATCGATGACAAAGGCGTAATCGGTGTAGCCGCGCACGGCCTTGACCTTGGCTTCGTCCTTGTCCACGGCGATGACCTCTTTGCCCGCGGCGGCCAGCGTTTTGACCAGCGCCGTACCAAACCGACCCAGGCCGATGACGCCGTAACTTTCGGCAGAATTTTTCTTTTTGTCAAACATAGCGGCAATACCTTTCTGAATGTGCTGCGGCAAGCGTCCACGGCGGCATGGGGGCATGCCGCCCTACGGCACACGGTTTTCCGTATTTGTAGGGCGGGGTGCCCTCACCCCGCCGCGCCGTTTACCCAATCGTGATGGTTTCCTCGGTGTAATGGGCGCTGGGTTCGGGGCGCTCAACCCAGAGGGAGAGCAGCGTCACCGCACCCACGCGGCCGATGAACATGGTAAAAATCAGCACCGCTTTGCTGCCGGCCCGCAGCCCCGCCGTGATGCCGGTGGAAAGCCCCGCTGTGCTGTACGCCGACACCTGCTCAAACAGCAGGCGCAGGAAATCCGTCTCCGGCTCCAAAATACAGAGCGCGAAGGTACCGCAGCTCACAACGATCAGGCCCATCAAGGTGATGGTGGCAGCCTTTGCCAGTGAGCCGTCCGGCAGGCGGCGGTGGAATGCGCCGAGCCGGCGCTTGGAGAAGATCGACCGCACCTGCTGCATCAGCACAAAAAAGGTGGTCGTCTTGATGCCGCCGCCCGTGGATCCCGGCGACGCACCCACGAACATCAACACCATAATGACCAGCAGGCCCGCGCTGCTCAAGCCGCTGAGATCCACAGTGGAGAAACCCGCCGTGCGGGCCGTCATGCTCTGGAAAAACGCCGTCATAAAGTCAAGATGGTCGGTGATTTGCAGCAGCGCCGCGCCGCCGAACAGCAACACCGCCGTCGTCGTCAGCACGACCTTGGTGTGGAAGGTCATTTTGCGAAAATTGCCCCGGCAGCGTCCCACATCCAGAATGACCATGAAGCCGATGCCACCCACGATGACAAGCGCGTCGGTGACGATATTCAGCAGCACATCGCCGCGGTAGGGTATCAGGTTTGTGCCGCCGCCCAGCGCGTCAAAACCCGCATTGTTAAAGGAAGCGATCGAGTGGAAAATACTCAGCCACACCGCCTGCAGCGGCATATGGTTGCCGGCGAACGCCGGGAAACCTAGCACCGCGCCCGCGCCTTCGCAAATCAGGGTCATGAGCAGCACCGCGCGGACAAGGCGGACCATGCCGTCCAGACTTTCCACGTTCAGTGCCTCCCGCACGAGGGAGCGGCCCTTTAAGTTGATGCGCCGCCCGGTCACCAGTGCCAGCCCCATGCCGATGGATGCGACACCCAAGCCGCCGATCTGGATGAGCACCGCAATGACGACCTGGCCGAACATACTGAAGGTGTCGGCGGTATCCACCACCACAAGACCCGTGACGCAAACTGCGCTGGTAGCCGTGAACAGGGCGTCCAGCGGGGCAATGTGCAGCCCCGGGTGTACCGCAAAGGGCAGCATCAGCAGCGCCGCGCCGCACAAAATCAGCAGTGCAAAGCCCAGCGCAATGATACGCGCCGGGGGCTGGGTCTTTAAAAATTTTGAGATTGCGCTGCGGATGTAGGACATAGCGGCCTCCGGCAAAAATTTAGCTTTACCGATAGTATAGCACAAATCACGCTGCACCACAACAACCCACTTGCGTACCCACGGCAAATCATGTATAATAAGTTATTACTGATTATAAAGGGGAGGTGTGGCCATGAGCCTGCAAAGTTTTGGATTTTTCGGTTTTCTGCTGGTCGTGGCCGCGGTGTACCTGCACCTGCCGCAGCGCTGGCAGAGCGCGTTTTTGCTGGCGGCCAGCTGGGTTTTCTACGCGCTGGCCATGCCGTCGATGCTGGGCGTGACGATCGCGATTGCGGTGTTCACCTACCTGTGCGGGCGCGGCATGGCGGCCCGCAGCAGCGCCCACAAGACTGCGTTCCTGCGTGGGGGCGTTATCGGGTTGCTGGCGATTCTGGCCTTTTTTAAATATAACGGCGCGTTCGCCAGCGAGGGCGGCTGGCAGGCCGTAGCCATGCCGCTGGGCATCAGCTTTTACAGCTTTGCGGCCATTGCCTACCTGATCGACACCGCGCGGGGCGACTGCGAGGTTGAGACAAATTTCATCGATTGTGCGTTGTTTTTGAACTTTTTTGCCACCGTCACTCAGGGGCCTATCTGCCGCGCCGGGGCGCTGCTGCCGCAGTTTAAGCAGGAGCACCGCTTTGACACCGACCGCACTGTGCGCGCGCTGCGGCTCATGGCGCTGGGCCTGTTTAAGCTGGTGGCTGTCAGCGACGTGCTGGGGCTGCTGGTGGACGAAGTGTTCCCGAATTACCGCAGCTACGGCGGGCCGATGCTGGTGCTGGCCGCCGTGTTTTACACGTTCCAGCTGTATTTTAACTTCTCCGGCTACTCCGAGGTCGCGCGGGCCGTGGGTCTGCTTTTGGGCCTGGAGCTGCCTGAAAACTTCAAGACGCCGTTTTTTGCCACGAATTTTTCCGGGTTCTGGAGCCGGTGGCACATCAGCTTTTCGTCCTGGCTGCAGGATTATCTGTTCATGCCGCTGGCGTGGGCGGATATGTCCGGCGTGACCGGGGGCAGGCTGACCCGCCTGCCCGCCGAGGTGTGCGTGTTTACGGTGTTTTTTGTGTCGGGTTTCTGGCATGGGAACACGCTGCCCTTTGTGGTTTGGGGTCTGCTGCAGGCCTGCTACCGCCTGGGCGAGGAGCTTTTGCACCGCCGCCTGGGCAAGCCCAAAAAGAAAGCGCCCGCCCGCGTTTTGTGGGCCAAGCGGGCCGGGGTGTTTGTGCTGTGGTGCATCAGCATGGTGTTCTTCCGCGTGGGGTCCGCCCCTGCCGCCGCGCCGCTGACCGTGGGGGATGCGTTTGCCTACCTGGGCCGCTGCTTCCTGGGCTGGTCACCCGCGCGGTTTGGCAGCGAATTGTACGCTGCTGCGTCCAATGGATTCTACGCCAACGCCATTATGGTGGCGGCGTACTATGTCTTTGTGGTGCTGGTGCTGGCGCTGGCGTTCTACCTCGACACCCGCCGGGCCTTTGCCTACAAGAACAAGCCCGCCGAGGTGTGTTTGGCGGGCGAGAAGCACCGCTGGTCCGTGTATTATGCCCTGGTCGTTGCTTTGCTGGTGGGGTACATCATGCAGAGCGGCGGATTTGGGAACAGTGGATTCGGTATGTATGCGGGGTTTTGACCCCGCGCCTTCCCCCGAGGGGGAAGCCATTTTAACGAAAGGAGGCTTCCGCCCATGAAGAATATCCTAAAAAAACTTGCATTATTGATGATTCCAGTTTTGCTTTGGTTCGCATTCTTCGTTGCCTTTGAGCCTAACAACTACTTCGGGCTGAAAGCCTCCGCTTCGTCCAGCCAGCCGGTGGCGCGGGTAAGGGCCTACCAGCAGGAGCCTGGCACGAATCTGATCTTGGGTGACAGCCGCCTGGCGCATTTTGATATGGCGCTGGTGGACGAGCTTTCCGGCCGGAATTGGCAGAATCTCGCCTTCGGCGGCGCGTCGCTGAAAGAAACCCTCGACCTCGCGGACTATGTGCTGGATTCCGGCCGCGAAGTTGACACCCTGCTGGTGGAAGTCTCGTTCTACACGCTGAACGCCGGGTACAACACCGACCGCTTTGCCACGCTGGAAAAGACGCTGAACAATCCGCTGGCCTACTGCTTCAATTTAGAATACAACGTCAATGCCCTGACCGTGGCCATGGATACGCTGCGCGGCACGCCGGACACCATCGAGTCCGGGGACTGGACCGACGCGGATTACCTGGCCGACGATGGTACGGTTTTGCCGCTGCACCGCAAATTATATGACTACACCGCCACCATCACGCCCCGCTGCAAAAGCTGGGCGCTGAACACTGAGCAATTCGACCGCCTGCACACGCTGGCCCGGCGCTGCCAGGCCGAGGGTGTGCGGCTCATCGTGGTTCTGCCTCCGATGGCTGATAATGTCCGCACCGAGGTCTGTGACGTGTTCGGCATCACCGATGTGATGCAGGATACCGTGCTGCCGCAGCTGACCGGCTGGGCCGCAGAATGCGGCTTTACCCTATTGGATTACGAGTGGGGCGGCAGCGCCATCACCGACGATGACACGCAGTTTTTTGACGGTTTCCATCTGGATGAAAAGTACGGCCTGCCGGTTTGGACACAAGAGTTGTTTAACGATATTGCAGGTTGACATATAGGGCGGCATACCCCCATGCCGCCGCCGCGGGGTGAGAACACCCCGCCCTACATCCACCGGACAAAGGGGGCATCTTCATTTGTAGGTGGGGCGACGTCCCCGACGCCCCACGAGCGGATGCAAGCATCCGCCCCTACAACTTACTTTGCATGGGAGTTGCTATCAATGGCACTAGATTTCCTGATTTTATACGAGCATACCGTCCGCGAGTATGAGAGCGACCTGCTCTTGAAGCTCGAGCTGGAACGCCGCGGTTACACGGTGGAGATCCGCCAGCTGCTGGATCCGAAGCACCTGCGGCTGTTCGGCAAGGACAAGCCGGAAGTGCTCGTCGCCAGCTGTATGTATGACAACGAGGCCATCAACAGCCATGTCTACAACAACATCGGCAAATGCAACAAGATCGTCAACCTGCATTGGGAGCAGATGCTTTCCGACACGCAGGAGGAGGGCGACTGGTTCAATATGAACGGCAACGCCAAACGCTGCGTGCAGACCTGTTGGGGCAAGCGCACCGCCGCCCGCCTGCAGGCCCACGGCATGGACGCCAAAAACACGCCTGTCACCGGCGCAGTCATGATGGACTTTCTGCGGCCGGAGTTTGACGGCTACTTTAAAGACAAACAGACCTTGTGCAAAGAGTTCGGCCTGGACCCGGCCAAGCAGCTGCACCTGTATATTTCCAGCTTCGGCTACGCCAGCATGAATGACGACGAGGTCGCCGAGCTTTCCAAGATGGCGGGCACCGATTTTACCGGTTTTGCCAAGACGAACCGTGTCTCGATGAAGGAGACCCTGCGTTGGTTCGATGAATATTTGGGTCAGCATCCCGAGGTCGAGCTGGTCTACCGCCGCCACCCCAGCGAGTGGAACAGCCCCGCGCTGGAAGAACTGGCGAAGAAGCGGCCGAACTTCCATGTCATTTTTGCCGACTCGGTCAAGCAGTGGATCGTGGCGGCAGACTCTATTTCCATCTGGATGAGCACCGCCATCGCCGAGGTGTACATGGCCGGCAAGAGCTGCCACATCCTGCGCCCGGTGCCCATTGAGCACGAGTACGACCCGGTCATCTACAAGGATGCCCATTATGTGACGACCTGCGGCGAGTTTGCCGCCGCCATGGCCGCGCCGGAACCGCCGTTCCCGATTGCCAAGGACGTTATCGAGGGCTATTTTGACCCGAGCGATACGCCCGCCTACAAGCGGATGGCCGACCTATTGGAGGATGTATACAAGAACCCGCCCCGGGACGAGCCGATGGGCGAAGGCTTCACGCCGCACTTTAATAAGGTAAAGTTCTGTGCGCTGGCCGGGGTGCATTTCCTCTACCGCCACGGCTGGGAGCCGAAAAAGGTGTTTGCCTTCTGCCCCCCGCTGGCCAATTTTGCCCAGCGCATTTATGGGTATGTGGACAAAGCCCATGTAACGCCGGAACAGGTGGCAGCAATGACGGAACGCATTAAGCCGTTCGTCCGCTGAGCATGTAGGGGCCGGGCATACCCGGCCCTCCGCAGTGCGGCAGACGCGCAGTAATGGCAAGGCCGCAGGCCGGGCATACCCGGCCCCTACAACTCTACGACAGGACAAATAATCATGTCAGACCAGAAAAAAACCTCCGGTGAATCCTTTGCCGGGAATGTGATGAAATACTCGGTGGCGACCTATTTAGGCTTCGCCATCACCGGGCTGGCGCTCATCGTCAAGGGGCTGCTGCCCGCCGAGGTCCTGGGTGCGCCGGTCACCTTCATGACCTACACGGCCACCCTCATGAACATCGGCATCCTGGGCCTGGATCAGGCGCTGCTGCGCTTTTACCATGAGCCGCCCGCCGGGGCCGAGCCGCGCCAGCTGTTCGCAGCCTGCACCCGCATTTCGGCATCGTTCATGATGCTGCTGGGTGTCGCAGGCAGCGTGTTCTTTGCCCAGCCGCTGGCGGCGGCCTTCGGCCTGGGGTCGGCAGGCCCCGGCATCGTGCCGCTGCTGTTCATCAATGCGGCGCTGTATATGCTGGTGCGGTATCTGAACGTGCTGCTGCGCCTGGAAAACGACCTGCGCGCCTACACGGCTGAAACACTCTGGATGCAGGGCTGCTACAATCTGTTCTACCTGCTGCCGGGCTTTTTCACCTCCAACGTATTTATCCTGGCCGTGGCGGCCATTTTAAGCTTTGGCGTGGTTGCCATTGCATTCGGGTACAAGTACCGCAGCGCTGTGTTTGCGCCGCTGCCCGCCAGCCAGCTGGGCGGCATTGCCCGCCAGACTGTGCCCTACGGCGTGGCACTGGCCCCGGCCCAGATCTTGTTCAGCCTGTCCAGCGGTATCTGCCTTTCCTTTGTGGGCAACGCCTGCGGCGAGAATGCGCAGGGCCTGTTTGCCTTCGGGTACAGCCTGGCACAGCTGGTCACGGCCATCCAGGCGGGCTTTTCCACCTACTGGGGCCCCTACGTCTACGCCCACTACCGCGAGGAGCAGGAGCGCATCTGCCGCGTACATGACGTTTTGAACCTGCTGATCTTCAGCTTCTTCTGCGTGCTGGTCATGTTCGAGGATATCGTGTTCGTGATTTTCCCCGACAAGCGCGGGTGCCTCGCCATTTTCCCGCTGCTGATGCTGGCCGTCGTCTTCAACATTCTGTGCGAGGGCACGGTCTACGGCAACTCGATTGCCCGCAAACCGTGGCATGATACCATCGGCATCGGGCTGGGGGCGCTGTCCAACCTGGGGCTGTGCGCGGTGCTGGTACCCGCCTTTGGGCTGACCGGCGCAGCGCTGGCCCTGGCCGCCAGCAACGGCATTGCGTTTTTGTACCGCAGCGTCACGGGCCAGATGTACTACCGCACCGTTGCCAGCTATGCCAAGACGATTTCCGGCTTTTTGCTGGCGTTCGCGGTCACAGCCATCGGCACGCTGCTGTGGCAGCATTTTATTATAAAATTTGCGCTGGTAGGTGTGATTTTGTTCATCTACTGCACCCTCTACCGTGCACAGCTCGCCAAGCTCTGGGGCATCGGCCTTGGCATCCTGCGCAGCATCTTCCACAGAAAGTAAGGCGAAACCATGAAACATTGCGGCACACAGGAATTGACGACGGAACGCTTAGTTTTGCGGCAGCTTTCCATCGATGACAGCGAAATGATGTACAACAACTGGGCCCGCGACAAGCAGGTGACGAAGTACCTGCGCTGGAACGCCCACCGCAGCTGGGGCGAGACTGCCGAAACGCTGAATGAGTGGGAAAAACACTACAACGACCCGAAGTTTTACCAGTGGGGCATCACCGACAAGCATTCGGAGGTGCTGATGGGGACCATCAGCCTGTGCCCTGCCCCGATGTTGAAAACCGGCTGGCACCTGAACACCGAGCGCCTGGGTGCCCCCTGGGAGGTCGGCTACGCGCTGGGCCGCAAGTGGTGGAACAAGGGCTACATGACCGAGGCCCTGTGCGCTGTGCGGGACTACTGGTTTGACACGGTGGGGGCTGACTGGCTGGCCGCCGTACACGCCAACGAGAACATTGCCAGCGCCGCCGTTTTGGAGAAGGCAGGCTTTGTCTACGACCATGACGTGACCGACCGCAAGTTTGACGGCACGCCGGTCCCCTGCCGTGCGTACCATCTTTTGAAAGAGGAATTATGAGCGATAACACGACTGAATTAGACTTTGGCACCACTGCCCAGAAAACCACCGACGCCGAGAAACTGCCGGTAGTGCTGCTGGCGTTGGACCAGGGTAAGTACGATATGACCCGCAGCCTGGACGAGCTGCGGGCGCTGGCCGACGCCAACGGTATGGACGCCGTGGCCGAGGTGGTGCAGAAGCGCTCGACCCCCGAGGCCGCCACGCTGCTGGGCGAGGGCAAGGTCGCCGAGGCGCGGCTTGTCTGCCAGAACGTAAACGCAGCCGCCGCGATTTTTGACGGTGAGCTGACCGGCAGCCAGATCCGCAACCTGTCGGCGGCACTGCAAGTCGAAGTGCTGGACCGCACGATGCTGATCCTCGAAATTTTCCGCGCCCGCGCCACCACGAACGAGGGCAAATTGCAGACCGAGCTTGCCACACTGCGCTACCAGCTGCCGCGCCTGCAGGGCCTGGGCGAGAGTTTGAGCCGCCAGGGCGGCGGCGGCGGGGGCGGCGGCGGTGCCCGCCGCGGTGCCGGTGAGACAAAGCTGGAGCTGGATCGCCGCCACCTGCACCACCGCATTGAGCATCTGGAAGGCCGCCTGAAAGAGCTGGAAAAGCGCCGCGGCGAGACCCGCCGGGCACGGCAGAAAAACAACGTGCCGGTGGTGGCGCTGGTCGGCTACACAAACGTGGGCAAGTCGAGTTTGCTGAACGCCCTGTGCGGCGAGCAGATCTTTGAGGCCGATATGCTGTTTGCCACGCTGGACCCCACAGCCCGCAAGCTGGTGCTGCCCAGCGGGCTGCAAATCATCCTGGTGGACACGGTCGGTTTCGTCAGCCGCCTGCCGCACCATCTGGTGGAGGCGTTCAAATCAACGCTGGAGGAAGCCGCGTTCGCCGATGTCATCATCAAGGTCGCCGACGCGGGCGACGCCCAGGCCGCCGAACAGCTGGCCGTGACCGATGAAGTTTTGGGCAGCCTCGACTGCGATGGCATCCCCCAGCTGGTGGTCTACAACAAGTGCGACGTCGCTAACGCCGTGGCCTTTGACCCGGATATCCTCTTGACCAGCGCCAAGACCGGCTATGGCCTGGACGCGCTGCTGGCGAAGATCGACGAGGTGCTGAACCACCGCGTCCGCACCATTGAGGTCGTGCTGCCCTATGACAAGCTGGCCTTGGCCGATATCTTGCGCAGCCGCGGCAGCGTCGCCGAGGAGGAATACCGCGAGGAGGGCGTTTTTTACCGCGCCACCGTGAAAATTGACGACCTGCACCGGTTTGAGGCGTTTTTGGTATGATGCCGCGGGAGGTTTGGCTGGTGTAAGACGGACAAATCGGAGTTTATGAAATCGGAGGCATTAATATTATTATGTGGATTGAACTAGGAATCAGCGGTGGAACTGCAATCGTTATTTTAATTGCGCTGTATTTTGTTATCAAGTGGGCAGTGAAAAATGGTATTAAAGAAGCATACAGTGCTATCACCGGAGAGAAAACTGATGAAGACATCAAAAACGAAAAAGAACTGAAAGAGCTTGGATTGGATTCAGAAAATCAATAACTTCCAGTTTGCCGAGCCGACACGGAGGCTGCCGCAGCGGCTCGGCTTTCCCGGCGGGGTGGGGGCACCCCGCCCTACGCCTTATTGTAAAAATGTGCCCGCGCGGCGGGTACACCAAATCTAAACTCTTAATTTTAAACTCTACTCTCCAGTTTCGCCTTCCGCATTGACACCTAATGCCGATGCGCTTATAATAAAACTACTTACGCAACTTAGAAAAAGGGGAAATCACTATGGCAAATGTTCGTACCCGCTTTGCGCCGTCCCCCACAGGCTATATGCATGTAGGCAACCTGCGCACCGCACTGTACACCTATCTGCAGGCGCGCCACAACGGCGGCACCTTTATCCTGCGCATTGAGGACACCGATCAGGGCCGTCTGGTCGAGGGCGCCACCGACATTATCTACAACACGCTGAAGGCCACCGGTCTGACCTGGGACGAGGGCCCCGACATCGGCGGCCCTGTCGGCCCCTATGTCCAGAGCGAGCGCATGGGCATGTTCAAGCAATATGCCGAGCAACTGGTCAAGGCCGGCAAAGCGTACTACTGCTTCTGCACCGAGGAGCGCCTGAATGAGATGCACGAGGCCCAGCGCGCGGCCGGCGAGATGACCCACTATGACGGGCATTGCCGCAACCTGAGCGCCGAGGAGGTCGCCGCCAAGCTGGCCGCCGGGGAGCCGTATGTCATCCGCCAGAAAATTCCCGAGAGCGGCATGGCGGGCTTTGACGATGTTGTCTATGGCCACATCGAGGTCGATGTCAAGGAGCTGGACGACCAGATTCTGATCAAGACCGACGGTATGCCCACCTACAACTTTGCCAATGTCGTGGACGACCACCTCATGGGCATCACCCACGTCATCCGCGGCAGCGAGTATCTGTCCTCGACGCCGAAGTATAACCTTTTGTATGACGCTTTCGGCTGGGAAAAACCGGTTTACATCCACTGCCCGCCCGTTATGAAGGATGCACAGAACAAGCTGAGCAAGCGCAACGGCGACGCCAGCTATCAGGACCTGGTGGCGAAGGGCTACCTGCCCGCCGCCGTGCTGAATTATCTGCTGCTGCTGGGCTGGGCACCCGAGGGCGAGCAGGAGATCTTCAGCCTGGATGAAATGATCAAGATCTGGGATCCGTCCCGCATCTCGAAGTCTCCCGCCATCTTTGACCCGCTGAAGCTGCGCGCTATCAACGCCGCCTACATCCGCGCCCTGCCTGCCGAGGAGTTCCGCCGTCTGGCCGACCCGTTCATTGACAGCGCCGTCCACTGCGATATTGACCGCGACCTGCTCTGCGCCAATTTGCAGCCCCGCTGCGAGGTGCTGGAGGATATCCCGCCGCAGCTGGACTTCTTTGACGCCGTGCTGCCGATCGATGCCGAGATGTACCGCAACAAGAAGCAGAAAACGACGCCCGAGTCCGCCAAAGAGGCCCTGACCGCCCTGCTGCCGGTGCTGGAAGCCCAGACCGACTGGACCCGCGATGCGATCTTTGAGGCCTGCAAGACGCTGGCCGAGCAGATGGAGAAGAAGAACGGCTGGCTGCTGTTCCCGTTGGGCATTGCCCTGTCCGGCAAGGCCCGCACCCCGGGCGGCGGCACCGATTTGGCCGCCATGATGGGCAAGGCAGAAACCCTAAAACGCGTGAAGGACGCACTGGGAAAGCTGTAAATGAACAGTAGTTTCCCCTTGCCCCGGCGATGCAATAAAAAAGAGGAGTTATACCCATGCACCGGGTATAACTCCTTTTTTTAAATCACATAATCATTCCCCGGCTGGGCGGTGTTGACCAGGTCGGCCAGGGTGATGCCGTCGAAGTAGTCGTTGATCATCGTGTTCAGCTTGCGCCACATGGGCAGGGTGCGGCATTCCACCATGCGGGGGCACTCCACCGGGTTCTGTCCTAAACACGCCACCGGGGCCAGGCTCCCTTCGGTCAGGCGTAAAATATTCCCCACCGTGTATTCCCCGGGCGTTTTGGTCAGGCGGTAGCCGCCGGACTTGCCCCGCAGGCCGGTCAGATAACGCGCTTTGACCAGACTTTTGACGATGGCCTCCAGGTATTTTTCCGAAATTTCCTGCCGAGCGGCAATTTCTTTTAGGGGGATGTAGCCGTCGTGCTGGTTCTCGGCAATGTCGATCATGACCCGCAACGCATAACGGCCTTTCGTTGAAATCATCATTTGGTTTTTGCTCCTTCGTTTTCTTATTTCCTATTATACAAGTTGGTAAATAGGATAGCAACCCCTTTGCCGCAAAAAAAGTTGCCAAAATTCCCTATTTCCCTATTGACAAATGGGAAAATATGTTGTACAATCCTATCAACCTATAAGAAAGGTATGAATTGATATGCGAAAGGGATTTGCACCATACGCGCGATGTCGCCGTCACACGCTGTAAAAACCGTAACATTGTAAATAAACAGAAATGACGATGGAGGAAACTACCATGAGCAAGATTTATACTTCCGCTGACCAGCTGATCGGCCGCACCCCCCTGCTGGAACTCACCCACATTGAAGCCGCCGAAGGACTGGACGCCAAGATCCTGGCCAAGCTGGAATATTTCAACCCCGCCGGTTCCGTCAAGGACCGCATTGCCAAGGCGATGATCGATGACGCTGAGGCCACCGGCAAACTGAAGCCCGGTTCCGTCATCATTGAGCCGACCTCCGGCAACACCGGCATCGGCCTGGCATCCGTCGCCGCCGCCCGCGGCTACCGCATCATCATCGTCATGCCTGAAACGATGAGCGTAGAGCGCCGCCAGCTGATGAAGGCCTACGGTGCCGAGCTGGTGCTGACCGACGGCTCCAAGGGCATGAAGGGCGCGATCGCCAAGGCTGACGAGCTGGCGAAGGAGATTCCCAACAGCTTTGTGCCCGGCCAGTTTGTGAACCCGGCCAACCCCGACGCCCACAAGCGCACCACCGGGCCCGAGATCTGGGAGGACACCGACGGCAAGGTCGATATCTTTGTCGCGGGTGTCGGCACCGGCGGCACCGTGACCGGCGTTGGCGAGTACCTGAAGAGCCAGAACCCCGCCGTCAAGGTCGTGGCCGTCGAGCCTGCCACCTCCCCTGTGCTGAGCAAGGGTACCGCCGGTGCGCACAAGATTCAGGGCATCGGTGCCGGCTTTGTACCTGACGTGCTGAACACCAAGGTCTATGACGAGGTCATCCCCGTTGCCAACGAGGACGCCTTTGCCACCGGCAAGCTGGTCGGCCACAAGGAGGGCGTGCTGGTAGGTATTTCCTCCGGCGCTGCGCTGTGGGCTGCCATCCAGCTGGCCAAGCGCCCCGAGAACAAGGGCAAGACCATTGTGGCCCTGCTGCCCGACACCGGCGACCGCTATCTGTCCACCCCGCTGTTCGCGGACTGATTGCAATAACAGGAAACCTTTGCTATAATAAGGGTACTGTTGCATACAAAGTGAAGGCCGCAGGGGCCGGACAGGTTCGGCCCTCAGCTTTCCCGGCAATGCTCTATCAGGGCAAGGCCGCTGGCGGAGTATGCCCCGCCCCTACAACTCAACAATTTTCAATGTGCAGCACGGTTTTGTGCTGCACATTTTTTATACAAGGAGGTTTTCCATGACTACTACCCCCGGTGCGCTGATTGCGATGAGCGGCGGCGTGGACAGCACGGTTGCCGCTTACCTGATGAAAAAGGCGGGTTACCGCTGCATGGGCGCGACCATGCGGCTGTACCAGAATGAAGATTTGGGCCAGAGCGGCTTCCACACCTGCTGCTCTGCCAAGGATGTGGAGGATGCCGCCGATGTGGCATTCCAGCTGGACATTCCCTTCCAGGTCGTGAACTATACTGAGGAATTTCGCGAGAAGGTCATCGGCAAGTTCATTGCCACCTACGAGGCGGGCGGCACGCCGAACCCCTGCATCGACTGCAACCGCACGATGAAGTTTGACAAGATGCTGGACTTTGCGCGGGAGAACGGCCTGGATTACGTTGTGACCGGCCACTATGCCCGCATAGAGCAAGACCCCGACACCGGCCGCTGGCTGCTGAAAAAGGCCCTGTACGCCGACAAGGACCAGAGCTACGTTCTGTACGTGCTGACGCAGGATCAGCTGGCCCACACCAAGTTCCCGCTGGGCGGCATGGACAAGCCCTCCATCCGCAAAATTGCCGAGGAGCAGGGCTTTTGCAACGCCCGCAAGCATGACAGCCAGGATATCTGCTTTGTACCCGATGGCGATTACGTCGGCTTTATGGAGCGCTACACCGGCAAATATTACCCGGACGGCGATTTTATTGACAGGAACGGCAAGGTCGTGGGCCGCCACCACGGCGCGGTGCGCTACACCAACGGCCAGCGCAAGGGTCTGGGGCTGGCGCTGGGTGCACCGGTCTACGTCTGCGGCAAGGACATGGAGAAGAACACTGTTACCGTCGGCCCCGAGAGCGCGCTGTTCACCACAACGCTGATCGCCGACGATTTCAACTGGATCTCGATTCCCGAGCTGACCGCGCCGATGCGGGTAAAGGCCAAGGCCCGCTACCGCCAGGTGGAGCAGCCTACCACGGTCTACCCGCTGGACAACGGCCTGGTCAAGGTCGTCTTTGATGAACCCCAGCGCGCCATCACCCGCGGCCAGTCAGTGGTACTGTATGACGGGGATGTGGTCGTCGGCGGGGGGACGATTTTGTAAAGAGCGAGGCTTCCCCCAGGGGGGAAGCTGTCAGCGGCCCCGACCGCTGACTGATGAGGGGCGTCCTCGCCGCCATGACCCGTTTATGGGTTGACGCCGCACACGCGCCCCTCATCCGGCCCTGCGGGGCCACCTTCCCCCAAAGGGGGAAGGCTTAGGAATTTATAAATTTCCTCTTTTCCCTATTGACATATCGGTTTATCCGTATTATAATACAGACAAACCTACGGAAATTATAGGTTATTTAGTAGATTCAAAGGAGGTGCAAAGCATATGGCCCATGTATTCGGCAGTCTGCTGCGTCAGAATTTCCGCTGTGGCCGAATGCCTAACTCCCGGGTGGAGAACGTCCGGGCGCGTGGGCTTGCTTTGCATTGCCTGTAAAATTTCGCGCCGCACTGTATTTTCTGCCCGGGAGTTGTAACTGTACGACCCCCGGCTTTTCTTTTGCGTCAACAACTTAAAGAATAAAAACAGAAATGAGGATTTTATCATGAGCGAGCGTAAACTGCATTTTGAGACCCTTCAGCTGCACGTCGGCCAGGAGCAGGCTGACCCTGTCACCGATTCCCGCGCCGTGCCTATCTACCAGACCACTTCCTACGTTTTCCACAACGCCCAGCACGCCGCTGACCGTTTCGGCCTGCGCGATGCCGGCAACATCTACGGCCGCCTGACCAACACCACCGAGGATGTCTTTGAGAAACGCATTGCCGCTCTCGAGGGCGGCGTTGCTGCCCTGGCCGTTGCCTCCGGTGCAGCTGCCATCAACTACACCATCCAGGCGCTGGCCCAGAACGGCGGCCATATCGTCGCCCAAAAGACCATCTACGGCGGCACCTCCAATCTGTTGGAGCACACCCTGCCTGCCTTCGGCGTTGAGACGACCTTCGTCAACGCCCATGACCTGGCCGAGGTCGAAGGCGCTGTCAAGGAGAACACCCGCGCCATCTATCTGGAGACGCTGGGTAACCCCAACTCTGACATTCCCGACATCGACGCCATCGCCGAGATTGCCCACAAGCACAACATCCCGCTGGTCATCGACAACACCTTCGGCACTCCGTACCTGATCCGTCCGATCGAACACGGCGCGGACATCGTTGTCCACTCTGCCACCAAGTTCATCGGCGGCCACGGCACCACGCTGGGCGGTGTCATCGTCGATTCCGGCAAGTTCGACTGGAAGGCCAGCGGCAAGTTCCCCGCGTTTGCTGACCCCAACCCCAGCTACCACGGCGTCAGCTTCGTGGATGCTGCCGGCCCCGCCGCGTTCGTGACCTATATCCGCGCTATCATCCTGCGTGACACCGGCGCCTGCATCAGCCCGTTCAACGCGTTCCTGCTGCTGCAGGGCACCGAGACGCTCTCCCTGCGCCTGGACCGTCACGTCGAGAACACCAAGAAGGTCGTGGAGTACCTGACCCATCACCCCAAGGTGGAGAAGGTCAACCACCCCAGCCTGCCTGACCACCCCGACCACGCCCTGTATGAGAAGTACTTCCCCAACGGCGGTGCGTCCATCTTCACCTTCAACATCAAGGGCGGCCAGAAGGAAGCCTTTGAATTCATCGACCATCTGCAGATCTTCTCTCTGCTGGCCAACGTTGCCGACGTGAAGAGCCTGGTCATCCACCCGGCCACCACCACCCACGCCCAGCTTTCCCCCGAGGAGCTGGCTGACGTCGGCATCCAGGAGAACACGATCCGCCTGTCCATCGGCACCGAGCACGTCGACGATATCATCGCTGATCTTGATCAGGCCTTTGCCGCCGTGGAGTAATCCGGCAAAGCATTTTTAGAGGGTATATAGGGATTTGAATACGACCGCCGCCCATGGGATGCAAGCCCTGCGGGCGGCGGTTTTGTTTGCAATTTGCTTTGAAATATTGTATGCTTGTTATAAAAGCCGCGAGGCAGAGTTGTAAGGGCCGCACATGTGCGGCCCGTGACCTTGCCTTTACTGCGCACCTGCCTTACACGGCAGGGCCGGGTATACCCGGCCCCTACACCTCAACGAAGGAAAAAGCCATCATGCAGATTATTGAAATTACAGATTTGTCCATCCCCGAGCTTGCCCCTTACACCAAGCTGACCGAATCCCAGCTGCGCAACAAGCTGGAACCCGAAAAGGGTATTTTCATCGCCGAAAGCCCCAAGGTCATCGGTACGGCGTTGGATGCCGGGTGCGAGCCGCTCTCGTTTTTGATGGAGCGCCGCCAGATTGACGGCCCGGCTGCCGGGGTGCTGGCCCGCTGCCCGGATGCGACCGTCTACACCGCCGACCGCAGCGTGTTACAGGTGCTGACCGGCTATGTGCTGACCCGGGGCGTGCTGTGCGCCATGCGCCGCCCTGCGCCCCACACGGCCGAAGAGCTGTGCAGGAACGCCCACCGCGTCGCCGTTTTGGAAGGTATTGTGGACTCTACCAACATCGGCGCGATTTTCCGGGGCGCGGCGGCTCTGGGCATGGACGCTGTGCTGTTGTCGCCGTCCTGCTGCGACCCGCTGTGCCGCCGTGCCGTGCGTGTGAGCATGGGCACGGTGTTCCAGGTGCCGTGGGCCGTTTTAGGCGACAGCCCTGCGGACTGGCCCGAGGGCGGCATGGCCCGGCTGCACGCCATGGGCTTTAAGACCGCCGCTATGGCGCTGGACAACCGCGCTGTCAGCATCGACGACCCGGCGCTGCATACCGAGGACAAACTCGCCATTGTATTGGGCACCGAGGGCGACGGCCTGGCCCACAACACGATTGCCCACTGCGACTACACCGTCATGATCCCGATGCAGCACGGAGTAGATTCGCTGAATGTGGCGGCCGCCGGAGCCGTGGCGTTTTGGGAGCTTAGGAAAAGATAATTCCCTAAACCTTCCCCCTTGGGGGAAGGCTTCTCATCGTCAAACTGCCTCAAAAATATGACGAAAGTTTTACGCCCTGTTGACCGAAACGTCAAGGGGGCGTGTTGTTTTTATGTTTCCAAAATGTTACAATATTTATACACGCGTGCGCAATGCGTGCAATAACGAAACGGAGGGGTTTCTCCCATGGGCTTCCTGAAAAAATTTACCAAGCAGGAGATCAGCTGGATGATGTACGACTGGGCCAACAGCGCCCACTCGGTCATCGTCGTGACCATCCTGCCCATCTTCTTTGACACAGTCGCGGGCTACACGGCGGACAGTGTTTCCAGTATGTCCACCTGGGGCTTTGCCACGAGCCTTGCCATGGCCATCGTCGCCCTCAGCGCACCGTTTTTGGGCGTGTTCGGCGATATCCGCGGAATGCGCAAAAAGCTGTTCCTTGTGTTCCTGCTGCTTGGCATCGCTTCGGTAGGGGGATTGGCCTTCACCCCGTTTATGGACTTCACCGCCTCGCCCGAAGCTGCGGGCCGGGTCGCAGCGATGGTTCTGGTGCTCTACATCACAAGTACCATCGGCTTTGATGCGTCCTGCATCTACTACGATGCGTTTTTGACCGACGTCACGACCGAGGAGCGTATGGACTCCGTTTCCACCCTGGGTTACGGCCTCGGCTACATCGGCGGCTCGACGATTCCGCTGCTGATTTTCCTCATCATGAACGCCGTCGGCGTGCCGATGCTGACCTGCCTTGGCTTCATCTTCGGCCTGACCGCCGTGTGGTGGCTCGTGTTCAGCCTCCCGCTTTTGAAAAACTGCGAGCAGACCACCGGCAAGCCCTACGAGAAGGGCGCGGTCGGCGCAGGCATCAAGAGCGTGTTTACGACCCTGAAGGAGATCGGCGCGGATAAGCCGATGCTTGTCTACATTGTAGCGTACTTTTTCTACATTGACGGCGTTCACACCATCATCAGTATGTCCACAAGCTACGGCACCAACCTGGGGCTGGATTCCGCCGGTATGCTGCTGGCGCTGCTGCTGGTGCAGGTGCTGGGCCTGCCGTTCTGCCTTTTGTACATGAAGCTGGCGGAAAAATTCGGCGCACGCACGATGGTGGGCGTGGGCATCTGCGTGTATATGTTTATCTGCGTGTTTGCGTTCTTTATGAACAGCCTGTGGCAGTTCTGGATGCTGGCCGTGCTGTGCGCCACCAGCCAGGGCGGCATCCAGGCGCTGTCCCGCTCGATGTTTGGCAAGCTGATCCCCGACAAGGACCGCAGCGGTGAGTTTTTCGGCTTCTTTGATATTTTCGGTAAGTTCTCGTCCATCATGGGGCCTGCGCTGGTGGGGTTTGTCAGCGCCTTTGCCGCCAACAAAATGCTGGCTGACCAGGGCCTGACCGCCGCCACAGCCACCGCCGAGCAGATCGACGCCATCAACAAGGCTGCCGGCCCGTATGGTATTTTGTCCATCATCCTGATTATTATTGTCGGTGCTGTGCTGTATTTCGGCGTGCTGCCCAAGACGATGACGAATGATGAGAGGAAAATCTAAAAAAGATAAAAAATAAAAGATAAGAGATAATAAAATTGGTGGGATGCGTCGCTGATGCTCCGCAAATTTGACATTTTCCCCGCCCCGCGTTACAATATTTTCTACGCTCACCAACGAAAGGGGAATCCCGATGCCGGAAGGCTATACCCATGTGCGCACCGCCGCAAAAGCGGCGGTGGCGATCCATTACAAAATCCAGTGCCCGGCGGCGTTCGCGGCCGGTGCCAACGGCCCGGACAGCTTTTTCTGCTATGAGGTCTGGAAAAAACGCGCAAAACGCCACTACGACCTGCCGGGCCTCGGCAACCGTATGCACGAGGAAAAGACCGGCGCGTTCCTGCGCAGCCTGTGCACCAACGTCAAGACCCGCCCCCAGGTGGAGTATACGCTGGGCTTTTTGAGCCACTACGCCACCGACACCGTCGTGCATCCCTTCGTCTGCGCCATGTGCGAAAAAGGACAGCCCTACGGCAAAAAGGGCGGCCACGGCTACCTGGAGATTGCACTGGACTCCACCCTGCACGCTGAGGATACCGGCTCAAGCCTTGTGCCCGTCGAGGACGTCAGCCCCCTGCCCACCGGCGAGGAGCTGGCCGACATCACGGCGCTGCTGCACACCTGCCTGCTGGAAACCTACGGTGAAGATATCCCGGTGGAGTACCTGGCCGATGCGTTCTGGCACACCTACAAGCTGCGAGGCATCTTTCCCAGCAAGCACGGCGTGCGCCGGGCGTTCTTCTGGCTCGTGGAGCCGCTGTTCGGCGGGCGTGGATTCATCACCGGCCATGTATCACCCCGGCAGCTGGACAAACACCTGCCCGACGAGTGGACTGACCCCTTCACCGGCGAGCACCACGACGACGGGCTGTTTGCGCTGCTGCCCCGCGCGGTTTTGCGCAGCGAACAGTTTATGGGCGCGGCTTTGCTCTACTGGATGAAGAAGCTGACCCCCGCCGAATTTGCCGAAAAGATCGGCAGCATGAGCTATTTGCAGGGCATCCCCACCCCGGTGAGCGACCCTGACGCACAAAATACCACAACTGAAAAGGAGATTTCCGTATGATCCGTATTACCATGCAGAACGGCAAGACCATTGACATTGAGCTGGACCACAGCGCCGCCCCCATCACCTGCGAGAACTTTGAAAAGCTCGTCAAGGACGGTTTTTACAACGGCCTGACGTTCCACCGCGTTATTTCTGGCTTTATGATCCAGGGCGGCGACCCCCAGGGCACCGGCATGGGCGGCCCGGGCTGGCACATCAAGGGTGAGTTTTTGCAGAACGGCGTTGCCAACCCCATCAAGCACACCCGCGGCGTCATCAGCATGGCCCGCTCCATGGATCCGAACTCCGCCGGCAGCCAGTTCTTCATCATGCACCAGGACGCCCCGCACCTGGACGGCAGCTACGCTGCTTTCGGCCATGTGGTGAAGGGCATTGAGGTCGTCGATGAGATTGCCGCCGTCGCCACCGACTGGAACGACAAGCCCCGCACCCCGGTCGTGATGGAAAAGGTCGAGATCGTCTAATTTGCCACGCGGTAGCACCCGGATGTTCGCGCATCCGGGTGTTTTGTTTGGGCAATCGCGCGCCTAATCGCCTGCCTTTAGAATAATAGTTGAAATCTTCCCAAAAATCGGTTATACTATTTTGTAATAAAGTTGAAATATGGGGCATTGTCCCCTTTGATAAAGGAGCACAAAATGGCACATACCGTTATGGTCACCGGTGCAGACGGCTTTATTGGCAGCCATCTGACTGAAGAACTCGTCAAGCGCGGCGAAAAGGTCCGCGCATTCTGCCTGTACAATTCCTTCGGCTCGCTGGGCTGGATCGACACGCTGCCGCCGGAGATCCGCAATGAAATTGATGTCTTTATGGGCGACGTGCGCGACCCCAACGGCGTGCGTACCGCCATGCGCGGGCAGGAGCGGGTGTTCCACCTGGCAGCGCTTATCGCTATCCCCTTCTCCTACCACAGCCCGGACAGCTATGTGGACACCAACATCAAGGGCACGCTGAACGTGCTGAACGCCGCCCGTGAGCTGGGCACCCAGCGCGTGCTTGTCACCTCCACCAGCGAGGTCTACGGCACGGCGCAGTATGTGCCCATCGACGAGAAGCACCCCTTCCAGGGCCAAAGCCCCTACTCTGCCACCAAAATTGGTGCGGACCGCCTGGCTGAGAGCTTCTACCGCAGCTTTGACCTGCCTGTCACCATCGTGCGCCCCTTCAACACCTATGGCCCGCGCCAGAGCGGCCGCGCCATCATCCCGACGATTATTACACAGCTGCTGGCAGGCCAGACTGAAATCAAACTCGGCAGCCTGACCCCGACCCGCGACTTCAACTATGTCAAGGACACGGCCAACGGCTTTATGACGATTGCCGACTGCGACGCCGCCATCGGCCAGGAGCTGAACATTGCCACCGGCATTGAGCATTCCATCGGCGATCTGGCCAACGAGCTGATCGCCCAGATCAACCCGAATGCAAAGATTGTCTGCGAGGCCGAGCGCCTGCGCCCCGAAAAGAGCGAAGTCAACCGCCTGCTGGGCGATTCCACCAAGCTGCGCGAGCTGACCGGCTGGGCACCGCAGTACACCTTTGAGCAGGGCCTGGCCGCCACCATCGAGTTCCTGCGCGGCAACCTGGATCAGTACAAGGTCGGCCAGTACATCCTGTAATGCAGGGGCCGGGTATACCCGGCCTTCGACCTTGCCGCACCGGGCACTTTGCGGCGCGGCAAACAGCCGGGCGAGGTATGCCTCGCCCCTACCAAAATCTAAGTTTATGTCAAAAGTTTCCAAGAAAAAGTTACTTTCACCCACCGTGCAGCACCCCGCCGCCCGGTGGGCTTTCGTGTTGGTGCTGTGCGCCGCGCTGGGCATCGTGGCCAGCTACTACTGGCGCGTATTCTACGGGCTGGACGCCCGGGGCCTTGCGCCGCTGGCCGTAACCGGCTTTTGTGTAGGGTTGGCTGTGCTGGCGGGTGCGGCGGCGCTGCTGCTGCGCCGGGTCAAGGACTTTGCCAAACGGGGCACGGCGTGCATCCTTTTGTGCGGTACGTTGTTCGTTTTTGCAAATCCGCCGATGCAGACCCCCGATGAGACAGACCATTATCTGCGCACCTATGCGATTTCCATGGGGCACTTTGACTTTGACGCCGCGCGCGGCTACCCCGAGGACGTGAACGAGCTGGTCGCGGCGTTTCCCGGCGCATGGGTCAACGCCCATACCTCGGCCGGTGTCGGCACGGACCCCGATACCCACGCCGAGCAGGCCTACAACACGGCAGGCTATGCGCTGAAGCAATACGGCAAGGACGGCCGGGTCGAGAGCATCTGGGACAGCTTTACGCAGTATCTCAACTGGGAAAGCCGCGATTCTGCGGCAGATTCCGTAACTGAGCCCATCAGCTTTTTGATTTTGCCGTTTTTGCCCGGGGCACTGGGCATGGCGCTGGCGCGGCTGCTGGGATTTGGTGCGCTGGGCTGCCTGTACGGCGGGCGACTGGTCAACCTGCTGGCCTACGCGGCGCTGTGCTATGCGGCGCTGCGCACTGCGCACAAGTGCAAACCTGCTTTTTTGTGTATAATGCTGCTGCCGATGTCGCTCTACATGGGCGCATCGTTAAGTTATGACGCCACGCTGCTGGGCTGCTACTACGTCATGCTGGCGCTGCTGACCCGCGCCGAGTGGGACGACCGCACGGCGCTGTGGTATGCGCTGGCCTGCGTATTTGCCAACGGCACCAAGCCCTACATCAACCTGCTGTGGGTCGTGCTGCCCTTTGTGGTGCGCAGATCCGAGTGGAAGGTGCGGTTCAGCCGCGCCGTGTACGCCGTGCTGACAGCGGTGGTTGCGCTGGCACTGACCTTTGGCGTTGAGCAGTACGGCACACTTTTGCGCCACAATTACGGCGCGATTGCCCGACAGGGCGGCACCACCGTGAACGGCGGTGCGCAGCTTTTGTTTGTGCTGAAGAATCCCTTGCGTTATATCGCGGTTTTGCTGGGTACACTGTATGAGAACGACGGTTTTATCGGCCAACTGGGCTTGTTCGGCTGGAAGGATATGCCGGTGGCATTTATCAGCCTGACCGCGCCGCTGGTGCTGCTGGCGGCGGCGCTGTTCTGCACGCCGTCTGCTGATGCCCTGGGCCGCCGCCGCACCGGCTGGCTGTCGGCGTTCGGTCTCGTCTACGCCGTGGGCGCGATGACGGCCATGTATATTACCTACACCCCCGTGGGCATGGTGCGCATCGTCGGCCTGCAGACGCGGTATTTCCTGCCGGTGTGGCTGCTGGCGGTGCTGGCTGCTGCCGCGCTGGCCCGCCGTGCGCTTGCCCCGCGCTTGACCGCAGAAAAGGCCGCCGCCATCAGCGTCCGCCTGTGCGGGTGGTATGCGTTTGCAGGGGCAGTGCTCTTGTTCCAGCACTACTTTGTGGGGCCGGTGTATACGATTTATAAGTAAAAGGGCTTCCCCTTGGGGGAAGCTGTCGCCGAAGGCGACTGATGAGGGGCGGCGGTGCCTCTATAGCCCATTTAAGGGTTATCACGGGGACTTCGCCCCTCATCCGGCCTTCGGCCACCTTCCCCCAAGGGGGAAGGCATTACAGGAAAGGAGGCTCCCATGCTGCATCTTCTCTACGCCCTTGCGCTTTTGCTTTTACTGTCCGGCGCTTGTGCGATACTGGGCGAAAAATCCAATCTTTCCCCCGCCCTGCTGCCGCTGCCGGTGTTGAGCGGCGCGGTGGTCGTGCTGTACCTCTGCGGTATCGCGGGCGTCCCGCGGGCCGGGGCGGTGCTGGTGCTACTGGCGCTGGCCGCCGTGTGGGTGCTGGGCCTTGTGCAGCTGCGCCCCGCCGGGGTGTTCAAAGCGTGGCAGAGCGCCCTGTGCGCACCGGGCTTTGCGCTTTTTTTAGGCGGTGCTGCGTTTATCTGGGTGCTGTTCTGCGTACAGAAGCCCATGTTTACCCAATGGGACGAATTCACAGCCTGGGGCCTGGCCCCCAAGATGGTCGTGGAGCGCGGCGCGTTCTACGTGGCTGACCCGGTCAACCTGAAAGCCAGTTTCACCTACCCGGCCACGAGCCTGATTACGTTCTTGTTCCAGCCTTTCGGCCACTGGGCCGAGTGGGCCTGCCTGGCCGCCATTGACACGCTGGCGCTGACCTGCCTGGCCGCCGCTGCCGCCCTGCCGCGGGAGCGCTGGGCCTGCGGCGTGCTGGTGTTTGCCGCTGGGTTCCTGCTGCCATTCTTCTTCTCGGCCACGCCCACCGGCAGCTACGCCGCGCAGTACGTCAACGCCATGGCCGACCTGCCGCTGGCAATGCTGTTTGGCGGCGTGTTCTGCCTGTATTACGCGGTGGGGCGCGAAAAGCGCACCTTCTGGCTCACGGCGCTGCCGCTGGCCGTGCTGACGCTGACGAAAGATATCTGCTTTGCCTACGGCCTGATCGCGGCGTTTTTGATCGGCCTTGACCTGCTGTTTGCAGCGAACGGGCCTGTTAAAAAAGCCTTTCCGAAAGCCCTGCTCAAGGCGGGCGGGCTGGCCGTCGCCGTGCTGGCGGCGTTCCTCAGCTGGGGGCGCTACACAGCGGCTGTCACCCCGACGGCGGACACCGCCGCCAGCGTCGGCAGCGAGGGGCTGAGCTACGGCGCGGTCCTCGTGGGCGGCGTCAAGCAGCTGCTGGGCATCGGCCGCACCGAAAAGTTTGCCCAGATCATGGCCGCCATGGGCAGCGCGTTCTTCACCCGGCGCATCTGCCTTTTGGGCGGCGGCGTCATTGCCGTGGCGGCTATCACGATGGTGGCCGCAGTCGCCTGGCTGGCCGCCGAGAAAGGCCCCGCCCGCCGCCGCGTGCTTGCGGCGCACCTGGGGTTTGCGTTCTGCTTTGCGGCGCTGTATCTGTTCCACTTGATTCTCTACAACTACAACTTTTCCGATATTGAGGGCCTGGCGCTGAAGGACTACGACCGCTACCTGGCCCCCTACTATCAGGCGTGGATGCTGGCGATGCTCTGCCTGTTGGCCCGCAGCGCAAAGGAGCAGCTGGGCCAGCTGGCGCTGGGCGGTGCGGCGGCGGTCATCATGGCCGTGTTCTGCTGGCGCGGCATCCCTGCGGCCGGGTTCTGGACCGGGGCCAACAGCCTGTATACCCTGCGAGCCGACGTGCAAAACCGCGCTGACACGATGAATACTGTGCTCAACTGGCCCGACCGCGTGCTGGTCATCAGCCAGGGCGACGACGCCACGCGGTGGTACTACTACCGCTATGAGCTGACCGCCCAGGTCGTGAACGGCTTTGGCGGCTTCTATGGCCGCCTGGGCGAGACGCAGGACCGCTGGGACAGCGATTTTATGAACCTGGTGGAGAGCGAAAACTGGACGCTGTACGACTACAAGGCCGTCTGCGTGCCGGACACGCTGGTTGCCTACATGGCCGAGAAGGACTGCGATTATATCTTAATCGACCGCGCCGACGACTATTTGCAGCGGGAGTTCAGCCCCCTGTTTGAGGGCGGCCTGACCAACGATATGCCCGCGACGCTCTACCATTTTGAGGGCGTGGACGCCGACGTGCCGTTCACGCTGGCGGCTGTGGCAGAAAGCGGGGTGGCGTAAATGAAAAAACCGCTTTTTAAGGCACGGCAGCTGCTGGTGCTGGCTTATCTGCTGGCGGCGGTATTCTGGGTGGTGCGGTGTCTCGTCGGCTGCGGCGTGATGCTGAACTACAAAATGCAGGGCAAAATGCCCCAGACCCATGTGGACGCCGCTGACCTTGTGACCGAGAGCTTCGCGCCCTACTCCTCCAACGAGTGGTGGACGCCGCCGGATGATGACCCTGCGTGGTATCTTTCCACCGACAGTGACCCGCACATTTACTGGCAGGGGCAGGGATACATCGAGACAGTGGTGCTGGACGCAGCGCACCGGCTGCCCCCGGGCGGCGTGGCGCTGTATTACCTGAAACCCGGCCAGACTGACTACACCGAGGCGCAGAAAGTCTACGCCACCGCGACCGCCCCCGGCGTGTATACGTTTGATCTGGGCGGCAGGTGGGTAACGGGGCTGCGCATCGACCCGGACAGTGTGGGCGGCGTGCCGACGCTGTTTACCGGCATTGAACTGAACCCTGCCCGGGCGTGGTACACCCGGTTTATCCCCACTGCCGGCTGGTGGCTGGTGCTGACGTTTGGGCCATGTATCGCCGCCGCTTTCGTTTCCCTTTTTATAAGGAAAAAATAAAGCACACCGTAGGGCTGGGTATGCCCGGCCCTCAGCCAAAAGGCAAAATCGCTTTTGCGGGAAAGCTGCGGGCCGCACAAGTGCGGCCCCTGCATCCCTGCGCACTTGTAGGGGGGCGGCGTTCTCGACGCCCCTACCATCATCCCATATGAAGGAGTCTGTCCTATGGAACTGCTCTGCGTACTGGCTGCCGTGGCGGCGCTGTTTTGCGGCTGCACGGTACTTACGCTGAAATGCCGCGTCCCGGCGTCGGTGGCACCGCTGACGGCACTGTCCCTCATCGTGGCGGTGCTGACGCTGGCCGCCATGGCGGGGGTGCTCTACCCCATCACCTGGGTGGTGTATGCGCTCTGCCTGGCGGGCGGCGTGTGGGTGCTGGCCACCCGCAAAAGCCACGCTGGAGCGGCGCAAAAGCTCTTTACCCCCGGCAGTGTGCTGTTCTGGGGCATGGCGCTGGCGTTCACCGTCTACTTTTTTGTGCGCCAGCCGATGGCCACTGATTTTGACGAGCTGAGCCTTTGGGCCACCGCGGTCAAAATCACGAAGGTCAACAACGACCTATACGCCACGGCAGAATTGGGCACCCCCTGGGCCGCGACCCAGAACCCCGGTCTGCCGCTGCTGGCGTATTTCTTCCAGTTTTTGGGCGATTATGCAGATTGGAAAATTTACGTCGGTTATGACATTTTGTATTTTTCTGTGTTTGCCGCCGTTGTCGGGGCTATCCCGCGCAGCAAATGGCGTGTGGCCGTGCCGATGGCCGCCGCGCTGTGGTGCGTGCCGTTCTTCTTCACGAACTACAACCACACTATCTACCTGACCACCACCTACATGACCAGCTACGGCGATGTACCCGCGGGCCTTGTGTTCGGCGGGGCTGTGGCCGCGTGGCTGGCGCTGCGCCAAACTTCGGCCCCCAAATGGGCCGTGCTGCCGATTCTGGCGCTGTCTGCCAACCTGAAGGCCAATACGTTTGTATTGGCGCTGGTGGCAGCGGGGCTGGTGGCTGTGGACGAGTGGCTGTTTGCCGACGACGGCGATTTCAAGGCCGGTCTGCTCCCCCGCACCGGGTTCAGCCTGGCCTGTTTTGCCGCACCGATGGCAATTTACTATCTGTGGAATGTGCGCTATGTGGGCTGGCTGGTCAGCCGCAGCGCCAGTGATTCCGGCGTCGGCGAGACGAGCGCCCCGCTGTCCGCCGTCGTGGTCAACGGCATCAAGATCCTGCTGGGGCAGTCCGTCGAAGGCTTTTACGCCGAGCGCGAGGCCCAGTTCCGCACTGCGATGGCCGACATGGGCCACCAGTTCTGGACCAGCGACGGCAAGTTGAGCATGATCGGGCAGGGCCGCAATGTGGTCGCGCTGATTGCCATCGTGTTTGTTGTGGCGATTCTGGCGGCAGCGTCGCGGCGGCTCAAGGCACGTATCGCCGTCATCGGCGTGCTGTCCGGCGTCTGCTTTTTGGGCTACAACCTGATGCTGGCACTGAGCTACGGCTTTATCTTTGTGCCGTTCCAAGCTGAACAGCTGGTTGACTATAACCGCTACATTTACAGCTATTACATCGGCTGGTTCATCCTTGCGCTGGGGTGTCTGTCGGTGGCGCTGCTGCCGCAGATCACCGTCGAGGGCGGGGCCGACGGCCCGACAGCGGTTTTTGCTGCGACCCGCCGCCAGCCGCACGCTGTGTTTGAGCTGTTTGTGCTGGTGCTGGCCTGCGGAATGCTGTTCCGCCAGAGCCAGCTGATTTTGCCGCAGCTGAGTGTGCTGGGCTTTGCGGACAGCGAGTTCACCGACCGCCGCGCCGAGCGTGCCGAGGCCGAGCTGGTGTGCAGCTACCTGGCCCCCGATGACCGCGTCTTTTATGTCGGGCAGGGCGACAACGGCGAGGGCTGGTTCAGCGCCGTGTTCGACTTCTACCCGATTTTGGTGGACTATTCCGGCACCGTGACCACTGACCCCGACACCGGCGAAACCAAGATGATCGGCGGCGGCGGCGAGCTGGGTCTGCCCGAATTGCAGCCCAGCGAGGGCGTAAAAAACACCTACTACCACGGTTTTACGGCAGAGGAGCTGGACGGCATCGTGCGCGGCAACGGCTGCACGGTGCTGTATATCCAGACGCTGGATGATATTTTTGTGCAAAGCTACGCCGACCTGTTCACCGACAAGCTGGCGGCGGCCCAGAGCGGCGAGACACTGCTCTACCGCGTGACCGATGCGGGCTTTGCCCCAATGCAGATGGAGGTGAGCGCCCCGTGAAAGCGATGAAAAACTGGTTTGCGCGGCGCGGGGCACTGCCCATCACCGCGTACCTGCTGGCGCTGGCCGCCTGGCTGGTGCTGGGCGCGGCTCACTTTGGCAGCGATGCGCTGGCGAAAGCCCAGGGCCGCCTGGCCGAGGAAACGATGGCCGTGACCGACTGGCAGCTGGTGGGGCTGACCCAAAATGAGGACGGCACGCTGACCACCGTGGACGGCGACCCGCAGATGATTTTGGAAAATGTCGATGGCCGCGTGGTGCGCACCATCAGCTACACCGCGCAATTTGACGGCGAAGCGCGGGAAATGTGCCTGTACTACACCACAAAAGTCGGCGAAGATTACTCTGCCGACCGCCGAGTGTTTCCCCAGAGCGTGGGCGAGGGGCGGTACATCTATACGCTGCCCCGCACCAGCCTGGCCGCGCTGCGGCTAGACCCCTGCAGCCCCGAGGAAAACAAGACCGTAACGCTGGCGGTGCGTGACATCACCTTAAACGCCGCCGACACGCTGCCCGCCGTGTGGCAGTATTTTGTGCCGACGTGGTACCAGGCGTTTTGCCTGGTGCTCTACCCGGCCTTGGCGGCCGCCGCCGTGAGCATGATTTTTGCGGTACTCAAAAAAGAAAAATAATTACGGAATGAGCAGATGTTTCACTTTGGGTGGGGCATCTGCTTTTTTGGTGGGGTAGAGAATGCAGGGGCCGCACATGTGCGGCCCGCAGCTTTCCGGCAAACGACCGTATGCCTTCCACGTGCGGGCCGGGTATGCCCGGCCCCTACAATCTTTTTGGCAAAGCCTTTCATTTTGCACCGTCTTTTTCGATAATTTTGCACGAATCTGTTGCTTTTGGCATTTGTGTTATATTATAATAGTTAATGTATAGGAGAATGCGCTTTTTCGGGCGTTTTCTCCGGTCTTATGTATAGGTAAAGGGACCATGAGCGAAAAAGAAAAGATCCTGATAGCGGACGATTCCGCAATGAACCGCGCTATCCTGACGGAGATGCTGGGCGACGGTTACGAAATCCTTGAAGCCGAGAACGGCCGCCAGGCGGTGTCCATCATGCAGACCAACGTCGACATTGACCTGCTGCTTCTGGATATCATGATGCCCGAAATGGACGGCTTTGACGTGTTGGCCATGATGAATAAATATCACTGGATCGACGATATCCCGGTCATTATGATCTCGGCCGAGAACGCATCCAGCTATGTGGAGCGTGCCTACGATCTGGGCGCGACTGACTACATCAGCCGCCCGTTTGATATGGCCATCGTGCGCCGCCGCGTCATCAACACCCTGATGCTTTACGCCAAGCAGAAGCGCCTGGTGCGGCTGGTGGCCGAGCAGGTCTACGAAAAAGAAAAGAGCAACTCGACGATGATCAACATTCTCAGCCATATCGTCGAGTTCCGCAACGGTGAGAGCGGCCTGCACGTGCTGCACATCCAGACGGCGACCGACATCCTGCTGCGCACGCTGGTCCGGAAAAACGACAAATACAATCTGAACGCCGCCGATATCTCGCTGATCAGCACGGCGTCGGCGCTGCACGACATCGGCAAGATCAACATCCCAGCGTCGATTCTGAACAAGCCCGGCAAACTGACGAAGGAAGAGTTTGACACGATGAAGACCCACACCACCACCGGTGCGGAAATTCTCGACAAGCTCCCCTTCCAGCAGGAGTCGCCGCTGGTCAAGACAGCCTACGCCATCTGCCACTGGCATCACGAGCGCTGGGACGGCCGCGGCTACCCTGACGGCCTGAAGGGTGAGGATATTCCCATTGCCGCGCAGGTCGTGGCAATGGCCGACGTCTACGACGCCCTGACGAGCGAGCGCTGCTACAAAAAAGCCTTTGGCCATGACAAGGCCATGGAGATGATTTTGAACGGCGAGTGCGGGCAGTTCAACCCGCTGCTGCTGGAATGCCTGACGGATGCGGGTGCGCGGCTGCACGCCGAGCTGAGCCTGGCCTCCTCCGGCGGAAGCCGCCGCAACTACCTGGCCGAGGCACAGCATATCTCGGAGGTGCTGCTGCACGAGAAATCGCTGCCCGGGCAGGATCACATCCTGCGCACGCTGTCCGTGCTGCGCACCAAGGCGAATTTCTTTGCCGAAAACGCCCGCTGTGTGCAGTTTGATTACAGCGAGGCCACCGGCCTGGTGCGGTTCTCACCCTGGGCGGTGGAGCATATGCAGGTGCCGGAAGAGCTGCATCTGCCGGACGAAGCCGATCGATCCGGCTTTGCCATCGCGGATATTGATCGTATCCGTACCGCGCTGCGGGCCACGACAGTGAACCGCCCCCACGCCGAGCTTTCGATGCTGCTGCCCATTGACGGCGAGCTGCGCTGGCATCATGTGTCGCTCTGCGCCCTGTGGAGCGATGAGATACTGCCCCTTTACATCGGCGCGGTGGGCCAGGCCAACCCCGTGTAACAAGGAGCAGCGCAACGCCTGTGTCACTGCGGAATTTACCGCTGAAGAATAAAAGTGAAAATGAGAAAGGCAGAAATGATATGACGTTACAGGAATTTTATGCCCGCGTCGGCGGCGATTACAATGCCACCCTGAGCCGTCTGCCCAGCGAGGCCCTTGTGAAGAAGTTTATCCTGAAATACCCCGGCGACCCCAGCTTTGCCCAGCTGAAGGACGCGCTGGCCGCCCAGGATTGGGAGCTGGCTTTCCGCGCCAGCCACACACTGAAGGGCGTGGCCCAGAACTTAGGGATGGACCGCCTGTACAAGGCTGCCGCGGCCCTGTGCGACGCCGTGCGCGGCCCCAAGCCGCTGGAAGATGAGAGCCTTTGGCCGCCCGTCCTTGCTGCCCACGAGGAAGTGCTGGCGGCAATCCGCGAACTGTAAAGCCCCCCTTGCAGGTCGGCCCTGCAGAATACTATGTGCGGCGTCTCTGCCGCTGCACAGGAAACCGGAGTGCCCCTGCCATGTATAATAAAAAGGAGAACCTCCCCGCTCTGCGGCGCACGGTCTGCTGCCTGCTGCTTACCAGTATGCTGTTGGCCGCGCTGCTGGGCTTTGCCATGCCTACCAGCGCGGCGGGCAGCGATGACACGCCCCGGCGCACCCTGCGCGTAGGCTTTTACGCCTACACGGGCTACCACGTCATGGACGAGGACGGCCACCGCAGCGGCTATTCCTACGAGGTACTGCAGCGCATTGCCCAGCATGAGAATGTACAGTTTGAGTATCTGGCTTACGACTGTGATGCCAACGAGGCCGCCGATATGCTGGAGCGCGGCGAGATTGACCTGCTGCCCACGCTGCGCAAGACCGACGAGCGCGCCGAGCGCTTCGACTTCTCCAACGAGCCGATCTCCAATGTAGCCACAATGCTGACCGTCAAGGCCGGCAACCGCAGCATCGTGGCGGGCAACTATGATACGTTTGACGGCATGGTCGTCGGTATGAGCCGCAGCGGCAACGGCCGCAACGAGAGTTTCAAGGCCTACGCTGAGAAAAACGGCTTTACCTACTCGCCGGTCTATTTTGACACCGATGAGGAACTTTCCGCCGCACTGCGCAGCGGCACCATCACGGCGGCAGTCTCCAACCGGATGCGCCAGACCTCCAACGAATGGGTCATCGATACCTTTGACAATGAGGACGTCTACATTGCCGTGCGCAAAGGCGATGCTTCGACCCTGCGGCTTGTCAACGACGCGTTGATCCGTATGGACCGCGACGACCCCACCTGGCGCACGACCCTGTTTGACAAGTACAACAAGAACATCCACACCAGCAACAAGCTCTACCTGACCGCTGCTGAGGAAAACTACATCACGGCCCACAATGCAGCGGACAAGGAGTTCACCGTGCTGGCCAACCCGGACCGCTACCCCTACTCCTATCTGGACAAGGACGGCAAGCTGACCGGCATCATGGTAGACCTCTTTAAGCTCGTGGCGGGCCGCGCCCGGCTGCACTACAAGTTCTTGACACCGGCTGACCGCACCGAGTACAAGCAGATTCTCAATGACCGCGCGGCGGATTTGGTCATTGATTTGACCAGCGATTTTTCCACCGCCGAGGATTGCGGCTACAAACTGACGGACAGCTACCTCTCGGCGGAGTTTTCCTGGGTGTTGCTGCGCAGCCACGACGGCGACCTGCGCAGGGTGGCCGTGGCCTACAACTTCAACACCGACGTGCTGGAGCTGCCCGGCCTGGACGACTGCGCCACCGTCGAGTACATGGACTCCTTCGATGACTGCCTGGCGGCGCTGCACAGCGGCGAAATTGACGCCTACTACACGTACACCTACCAGGCCGAGCGGACCGTCTTTGACGACAAAAAGAACGAGCTGCGGTCGATGCTCAGCGACGAGCGGCGCAGTTTTTGCATCGGCGTCAACCGCGATTACGACGTGCTGCTGCGCAGTGTGCTGAACAAGAGCGTAAACAGCCTGACCCGCGCCGAGGTCGTCTCCATCACCAACAAATATATCAACCTGGGCACGCAGAAATTCTCGCTGGTGCGCTTGGCGTACCAGTATCCGCCGGTCATTGTGCTGACCTACCTGTGCGTTGTCGCCGCGATCGTCTGCATCAGGCTGGTGTTGCGTAGCCGCCGTTTCCGCGCCGAGGCCGAGAAGGCCCTGCACAAGGCTGAGGAAGCCAGTGCTGCCAAGACGGAATTTTTGTCGAATATGTCCCACGATATCCGCACGCCCATCAACGGCATTATGGGTATGCTGGACATTGCCGAGGAAAATTTTGATGATAAAGCACGTGTCAAGGACTGCATAGCCAAGATGCGCGGTGCGGCGTCCCACCTGCTCTCGCTGGTGAACGACGTGCTGGATATGTCCAAAATCGAGTCCGGCAGTATGCAGATGCTCAACACCCCATTTGATTTGCGGGTGCTGCTGGATTCCTGCTGCGGTATTTTGGAAGGGCAGATCACCGAGCGGAACATGACGTTCACGAAGCAGATTGGCCCGTTCTGGCATCCCTACCTGGTGGGCAGTGAGCTGCACATCCGCCAGGTGCTCATCAACATTCTGTCCAACGCCGTCAAGTACACGCCCGACGGCGGCGAGATCAACTTCCGCGCCAGGGAGACGCTGTTTGAGGAAGGCCTTGTCCACCTGCGCATGGAGATCAAGGACAACGGCATCGGCATGAGCGAGGAGTTCATGCAGCACATCTTTGAGCCGTTCACCCAGGAACAGCGCACGAGCCGCACGACCTACAAGGGCACCGGCCTGGGCATGGCTATCACGAAAAAACTCGTTGACCAGATGCATGGCTCGCTGGATGTGGAGAGTGAACCTGGGAAGGGTTCGACCTTTATTTTACGGCTGTCGCTGCCGGTGGGCGAGTGCCCCGCCAACGCCCCTGACCCGATGGAGGAAAAGCGTGCGCCTGATTTGAAGGGCCTGCACCTGCTGCTGGCCGAGGACAATGAGCTGAACGCTGAGATCGCCGTGACGCTGTTGGAGGAACAGGGCGCGAAGATCACCGCTGTGACCAACGGCAAGGAGGCGCTGGAGGCCATCCAGAACACCGCGCCCCGCACCTACGACGCGATTCTGATGGACGTGATGATGCCTGAGATGAACGGTTTGGAAGCAACCCGCTGCATCCGCGCGTTTGAGGGCAAAGGCCCCGACGAGGGCACGCCTATCATTGCCATGACAGCCAACGTCTTTGCCGACGATGTAAAGGCCTGCTTGGATGCGGGCATGAACAGCCACGTAGGTAAGCCGCTGGACATGAAGATCCTGATGGCCGAAATTTTGAAGTACACGAACCGCACCCGCTCGATTTGCTGAAGAATCTAAAGTGAAGCCAACTTTTTTCAAATTAAATTAAGAAAATGTGCCCGCCATATTGCAAAAACTATTTTTTCGGATGTATAATAGGAAGGATAGTTTTTGTGGTATGGCGGGTGCTTTTGTGTGCCCCCGAACATGGAGGGTGAATTATGGCAACGAAGTATATTTTTGTGACCGGCGGCGTTGTGTCGGGCTTAGGCAAGGGCATCACAGCGGCCAGCCTGGGCCGTCTGCTCAAGACCCGCGGGCTGAAGGTGGCCAGCCAGAAGCTGGATCCCTACATCAATGTGGACCCCGGCACGATGAGCCCCTTGCAGCACGGCGAGGTGTTCGTGACGGACGACGGCACCGAGACCGACCTGGACTTGGGCCATTATGAGCGTTTTATCGATGAAAACCTGAACAAATACTCCAACCTGACCACCGGCAAAGTCTACTGGAACGTCCTGAACAAGGAGCGGCAGGGCGCCTACCTGGGCCAGACCGTGCAGATCATCCCCCACATCACCAACGAGATCAAGAGCTACATTTATAACCTGGCCAAGAGCACCGAGGCCGATGTCGTTATCACCGAGATCGGCGGTACCACCGGCGATATCGAGAGCCAGCCCTTCCTGGAGGCCATCCGCCAGGTCGGCCTGGAGCAGGGCCCCGAGAACTGCTGCTACATCCATGTCGTGCTGGTACCCTACATTTCCGGCTCCGACGAGTACAAATCCAAACCGGCCCAGCATTCCTGCAAGGAACTGCAGGGCATGGGCATCGCGCCGAACATCATCGTCCTGCGCGCCGACGGCCCTGTGGGCAACGACATCAAGCGCAAGATCAGTATGTTCTGCAACGTGCGCCCCGACTGCGTCATTGAGAACCTGACGATGCCGAGCCTGTACGAGTGCCCCCTGATGCTGGAAACCGCCGGCCTGACCAACGTAGTGGCCCGTCAGCTGCACCTGCAGACCCCGCCCACCGACCTGACCGAGTGGAAAGAGCTTATCAGCCGCATTGCGACCCGCAGCAAAACCTGCACCATCGCGCTGGTGGGCAAGTATGTCAAGCTGCACGACGCCTACCTGAGCGTCATGGAGAGCCTGTACCATGCGGGCTTTGAGAACGAGAGCAAGGTCAATATCAAGTGGGTGGACAGTGAGCACCTGGTGGACCAGAACTGCTGTGCCGAGGAACTGGGCGACGCCGACGGTATCATCGTGCCGGGCGGCTTCGGCGACCGCGGCATTGAGGGCATGATCCAGGCTGCCCAGTACGCGCGGGAGAACCATGTTCCCTACTTTGGCATCTGCCTGGGTATGCAGATCATGGTCATGGAGTACGCCCGCAATGTGCTGGGCTACGCCGACGCCAATTCCAGCGAGTTTACGCCCGAGGGCCATCATAACGTCATTGACCTGATGCCGGATCAGCAGGGTGTCGAGACGAAGGGCGGCACGATGCGCCTGGGCAAGTACCCCTGCACCATCACCCCGGGCACCAGGATGGCCGAGTGCTACGGCACGCTGAACATCGACGAGCGCCATCGCCACCGCTATGAGTTCAACAACGAGTTCCGCGCCGAGTTTGAGGAAAAAGGCCTGGTCATTGCAGGCACCAGCCCGGACGGCCGCCTGGTCGAGGCTGTCGAGATTCCGGGCCGTGACTTCCACCTGGGTGCCCAGTTCCACCCCGAGTTCAAGAGCCGCCCGAACCGCGCCCACCCGCTGTTCAAGGGCTTCATCGCCGCCGCGCTGAAGTACCAGAGTGAGCACACCCCAACCGACCATCCCATGTCGCTGGGGGAATAAAATTGTAATAATAGAGCCTTCCCCCGAGGGGGAAGGCTTTTTGCTGCCCATCAATTTACAACTCTTTCACATTTTCCCCGCAATATCCCCTGCTTTCGATTCGTACTGTTATATAGAGCAGGCTCACACGAAAAAACCGCCAATATCCTGTCAAAAAACCGCATATTTCTTGTGCGGATTTTCGCTTGCTTTATGCGCCCCTGGCGGCGTATAATGGTACATCATCGAAAGGGTGTAAATCTATGCGTAACTGGTGTTCGCGCCATCCGGTCTGGTTCATGGCGCTCTATGCTTTGTTTTACTTAACGTTTTTCTCGCTGCTGGAACACACCGTCCTGACGCCGGACCTGTGGGTCCACTGCCGGTTGGACGATGTGATTCCTTTCTGCAAATATGCCATTGTACCGTATCTTTTGTGGTTCCCGTGGATCCCGTTCACGCTGTTCTACCTGCTGTACAAGGCCCCGCGGGAGGATTTCTGGCGGCTGTGCGTGCCGCTCTTCACCGGCATGACGATGGCGCTTTTGTTCTACGTCATCGTGCCCAACGGCCTGGCGCTGCGCCCGCATTTTGTGCCGGGCAACGACATTTTCGCGCAGCTGGTGCGGATGATCTACCGCAGCGACACGCCGATGAACGTCTGCCCGTCCATCCATGTCTTCAACTCGGTCACGCTGATGCTGGCCTACTACCGCAGTGCGGTTTTTGACGCCCCGCGCCGCCGCTGGATGCGCCCCGCTGCCATGGTGCTGTGTATGTCCATCACGCTTTCCACGATGCTGCTCAAACAGCACAGCGTTATTGACGTGGTGTTCGGCCTGCTGCTGGCCTTGGCGCTGGACTATGGTGCCACGGTCTTGCAGAGCGAGGACGTCGGGCACAGGCGTCTGCCGGAGAGGTTATAAAAAACAAAAGCCTCCCTTGTTAAAGGGAGGTGCCGAGCGTAAGCGAGGTGGAGGGATTCCTGCGGCGGCACGGCAAGCGTGCACACTCCCGCAAGGTCGCAGCAATCCCCCAGTCCGCTCACGCGGACAGCCCCCTTTAACAAGGGGGCCTTTTTATTTACAGCGCATACACCAATATTCCCACAAGGATCATCGCCAGCGCAATGATTTTCTTGGGGTTCATCTTCTCATGGAAGATCGTCACGCCGAAGATCGTGACGTAGATATACCCGGTCGCTTCCAGCACCGGGCCGACGTTCAGCGGCACGCCCTTGTAGGCCAGCATCGTCAGCAGCGTGCAGCCCACAAACAGGCCGTAACCCAGAATCACGCGCCAGTCGGTGTACTCAGCCAGGACGGACTTGTGCTCCCGCAGGGCGGCCTTTTTCAAAAGCACCTGTGAGACCGAGGATAAAAACGTGCTGCACAGATACAGCAGCACGTAGGGCAGCTGTGCCTGGTTCATTGGCCGCCCTCCCCTTCGTTATCGGCACGCACAAACAGCACGATGCCGCAGATAATAATGACCGCGCCGATGACCTGCCGCGGCGTGACGGCCTCGCCGAAGACGGCCAGGCCCAGCAGGATACCCCACACGACGGTGACGGCCTTGTTGGCGTAGGCGGTCGTCAGCGGCAGATGCTTGATGACCTGCTGCCAGCCCACCGCGTAGACGACCAGCGCCAGCAGCATCAGGCCGTACAGCACGATGAACGCCGCGCTCAAAAACGGCTGCTGCGCGGCCAGCTTGCTGCACACGCTGCTGCCCGCATAGATACCCAAAATAATATGCAGCAGCAAGAACCACTTTGCCTGCTTCATGCGTTGTCCCCCTCATGCCGGATGACCTCGCGCTCGACGTACTGGGGGGCGGCGTTGGCACACATATAGATGCGGCCGACGTACTCACCCATGATGCCCAGCACGACCAGAATCATGCCGCCCAGCAGCAGCAGCAGCGCCGTGGTGGACGCCCAGCCGATGGGTGCGCCTGCGCTGGTGAAGTGGCTGATGATAATATAGATCAGATACAAAAAGCCCGCCGCCGCAAACAGTGTGCCAAAGTAGGTGGCAATGCGCAGCGGCTTGACGGAAAACGACGTAAAGCCGTTCATCCAGAGATTCAGCAGTTTGCTTAAGGTATAACCGCTGCGGCCTTCCTCGCGGGCGCGGTGGTGTACCGGCACGTTGCAGATATGCTTGGTGGAGCGCAGCACCAGCCCGATGACATAGGGGTAGCAGTGCTCATAGCGCAGCATCTCGTCCACCACAAAACGGCGGGCGGCAAAGTAGCTGTTGACCACCAGCTCCGGCGGCTTGCCCAGCATGATCTCGGTCATTTTGCTGTTGACCCAACTGCCAAAGTTGCGCCAGCCCGCCTGGCGTTTGCTGTCATAGCTGGCGTAGACGACGTCGTAGCCCGCGTCAATTCTTTCCAGCAGCTTGCCCACCTCGTCGGCAGGGGTCTGGCCGTCGTCGTCCAGGCAGACGACGATATCACCGCTGCACTTGTGGAAGCCCGCCATCAACGCAGCATGCTGGCCGAAGTTTTTCGCCAGATCCACGCCCAGCACATGGGGGTCCGCCGCCACCAGGCTGCGGATGGTGCCAATGGTATTATCAGGCGAGCAGTCATTGACGAGGATGACCTCGTAGTCATACTGGGGCATCGTCTGCATTGTGGCGGCAATTTCCGCCACCACGCCGCCCACCGTATGCTGGGAGCGGTAGCAGGGAATCACATAAGAAATTTTCTGCATAGCTGTGTACATCCTCTCAACTGCGCTTATAAACGACCAGATCCTCGGTGGAGACAAGCTCCTGCCAGTTTTCGGCCAGCAGGCGTTCCTCCACGCGGGTGCCGTGGCCGCACATGACATAGCGGGAATAGATCGGGTTTTCGGCATCCCACAGGTAGCTGTTTTTGTCAAATTCAATACCCATGCCGTCCGGCACGGCGTAGAGGTAGCCGTGGAACACATCATCCCCATAAGAATATGCCAGGGTATTATCCCATGGGTCTATGCTGTTGTCCTCTGCACGGCTGGCATCCAGTGCTTCTGCCATAACTTCCATCTGTGCCGCCATGACTTCATTCTTTTCCGGCATTGTACCGCGAGAGAAATTCATAGGCAACAGAGCCAGCAACAGCAAAGGCAGGTAAACGGCAGCTGGTTTGCTGTCCTCTTTTACCACTGCCGCTAACTGTAACATTACCATCATCATCAGATGACGCGGGTCAATATTATACAGCCCCAACAGAACCAGTGCGATAATAAGCGAGCAGCCTAGGGATGCAGCTTTTAAACGAATCCGTCTGCCATGGCGCACATCCCAAATCAAGCAGACAACGGTTACAGCTGTTGTTGCCAGCAAAATAACACAGCCATTGCCAATATAGGTCGTATTGCCCTGCAGGGTCGGGACAATCTCTTTCCATGCACCCTTTAGGTAACCCCCTGCACGGCTCAGTTCATACACAACTGCTTGTACAGGATGTCCTTGGAAGAACAGCTGCACACCAGCAAAATCCATACCACCGTCACTGAAATAGGGTGCCGCCAGTTTTGCCATTGCAAACAGAGAAACACCCAAGCTGGTCGCCATAAGTGCAAAACAAGCATAGCGACGCTTTTTGTTTTTCCATACGACCATGAGTGGGAACACCCAGAACAGCAATGTGTAAGGCCGCACAATAGTTTCCAGTGCACAAGACGCCGCAGTCAGCAGAAAATAACCGTTCTTTCCTGTACGCTCCATTCCAATCGCTCCGCCTATCAGCACCAGTGTCAGCGCATAGTGAAGTCCTTCCGACGCACCGCTGAAGCAGGAGGAAATGGGCTGTGTCACCGCAAACAGTGTTCCGCACAGCACAATGCACTGCCACCAGCTCAGCTTAGCACTATGGGCGAATACAGCAATGCCTAATGCAATGAAGAGTATGTTGACCCACAATACCACATTGACGCTGCTGCCGAATAAAAAGCCTGGTATAGCGTAAGCCCAAATTAAGAACGGCCCCCAGGTACTGAACCGGCCAATATCTGCGGTACTTTCCTGATATCCAAAGTAGCCCTGCGGCCCGCCGTGGGTAATAACACTAACCACTTGCCGGTTGTAGAGGGCTTCATCGTTATTCATTGTAGTCGGCAGCCAAATTTTATCCAAGGGCGTACGGCTGCGCAAGAAATAGAACACCGCAAGGAACACGACTGCCCCCAACACGCAGAGCAGCGCATTGGGGGTCTTTTCGAGAAACGTTTTGACTTTTTGCATCGGTTTTGCTTTCATCATTCCTTCTCCGCCAGGCGGGCCATAAACACAACGTCCCGGTATTGGCCGTCCAGCAGCTCCATATCGCGGAAGATGCCTTCCTGCACAAAACCGGCCTTTTCATAGCTGCGGCGGGCGGCGGTGTTTTCGGCCAGCACGCGCAGACTGATACGGTGCAGGTGCAGCCCCGCAAAGCCGAAATCGGTGAACAGGCGGGCCGTCTCGGTGCCCAGCCCCTTGCCGCGGGCACTCTCCTCACCGATGAAGATGCCGTACTCGGCGCTGCGGTTGTGGGGGTCGATATCGCGGTAATAGACCGAGCCGACCGGCTTGCCGTCGGCCTTATCCACAATGATATATTGCACGACCTGGCCGGTGGCAACCTTCGTTGCCAGCCAACTGCGGTGCATTTCCGGCGTGAAGGTCTGGCGGAAGATGAAGTTCTGCACCACAGACGGCGTGTTGCGCCATTTGACGATCAAATCGGTATCGGCATCCGTGATGGGCCGCAGCATCACCGCCGCGCCGTCCAGGATGGGAAGTTGGGGTGTGTTCATAAAGTCTCACCTATTTTTACATTCTGCTGTCCTGTAGGGGCCGCACATGTGCGGCCCGCAACGCGGTGGAAAACGGCCGTCTGCCCTATACGCAAGGGCCGGACATACCCGGCCCCTACATGGTGCGCATATAAATCATGCACTTCTCACTCTGATAAATCACCTGCCACCCTTCGGCGTCCAGTCGGGCGGCGGTGGGGGTGTCGGCGGCAGTCATCACATAGCGGGAATAAATTTCGTGGTTCGGGTCGGTCAGGTAGGCGGCCTCGTCAAACTGGATGCCCATGCCGTCGGGCACGCCGTAGAGCAGGCCGCAGTGTACCGGATCGCCGAAGGCGTAGGCCACCGTGTTGTCCCAGGGGGCGTCGCTGTCGGCGCGGTAATGGGTCAGCACAGTTTCCACCTGCTGGACCTCGGCGTCCCACTCGGCGCTGTAACGGGGCATCGTGTAGCCGTCGGCCAGGTTCACCACACCCAGCAGCGCCAGCGCGGCCGCAGCCAGCGCCGTGCCGCCCGCCGGGCGGGCATCTTCCACCAGCAGGCTTGCCAGCAGCAGCACGTCCAGCACCAGCGTGTGGCGCGAGCCCTCGCCGGGGCGATACATCAGCATCAGCGCCAGAAAAACGATGACCGCCGTGACAGCGGCGCAGCCCTTCCAGAAGATGGGCCGCCCGCGCCGGGCATCCACAGCCAGGCAGACAATTACGACGGCCAGCAGCGCGAACAGCAACAGGTAATACCCACCGGTGCGGTTTGCAAAATCCGACGCCATTGCGGCAAAAACCGTCTGCATTGCACCGATGAGCTTGCGGGCCATATCCTTGGCCGCTTCTAACAGATGGCCGTGGGCGGCCTCCTGCAAAGCGCCCATATCGACGTTTGTGAAGAAATAGGGCGCATAAAATTTGGACATCAACACCAGCGTGCCGCCCAGCGACACAGCCCCGCCCGCAACGCAAACAGCGGCGCGGCGGCGGTCGCGCCAGGCCAGCGCCAGCGGGTAGAGCCAGAGCACGGCCTCATAAGGGCGCACAAGGGTCGCCACAGCACACAGGGCGCAGAGTACGCCCCAGGCGGCGCGGTTCCGATCCCGCCGGGCCAGGATGCCGCACCCCAACACGGCCAGCGCCAGCGCATAGTGCAGCGGTTCCTGCATGGCGGAGAACACATACCGGATCGGTGCGTTCATGGCCGCCAGCGCCAGCGCAAACACGACCTGGCGTTTCCAACTCAGCCGCGCGGCCAAGGCGAAAAACGTCCAACCTGCCGCGACGAACAGCAGGTTGCACCAGAGGAACGCATTTTTCCCGCGCAGCAGCAGCCCGGGCAGCGCGTAGACGAAGAACACCGCCGGGCCCCAGGCCGCGTAGGTGCCCACTTCGGCGTGGGACTCGTTGAAGCCGAAGTATCCCTGCGGTGCGCCGTACCGCACAGCGGCGGCCAGCTGCTTGCTATAAATGACCTCGTCGCTCCAAGAGCTGGTGGGCAGGAAAATCTGCGTGACCGGCACTTTGTAGACGGCCCACTCGTACACCAGCAGAAATACCAGCGCCGCAGCCGCCGTGCAGGCCGCCTGCGCCCAGCCGGGCAGGCGTTTACTGTGCATAGAACTCCAAAACTTTCGCAATGACCTTCTCGCGGTCGGCGTCGGTCAGGCCGTAGTACATCGGCAGACGAACCAGGCGCTCACTCTCGGCGGTGGTGTAGACGTCCTCGCCGTCGAAACGGCCGAACTTCTCGCCCGCCGGGGCGGAGTGCAGCGGGATATAATGGAACACCGCCAGGATGTCATTGGCCTTCAAATGGCGGATGAACGCGGTGCGCTCCTCAAGATTCTTGCACTTGAGGTAGAACATATGCGCGTTGTGGACGCAGCCCTCGGGGATGGTGGGCAGCTCGACCTTGCCCGCGTCGGCCAGCGGCTTGAAGGCCGCATAGTAGGCGTTCCAAGTCGCCATACGGTTGTCGTTGATCTCATCTGCATGGAGCAGCTGCGCCCACAGGTAGGCCGCATTCAGCTCGCTGGGCAGGTAGCTGTCGCCAAAATCGACCCAGGTGTACTTGTCCACCTGGCCGCGGAAGAACTTGGCGCGGTTGGTGCCTTTTTCGCGCAGGATCTCCGCGCGCTCGTTGTAGTCGGCGTTGTTGATGACCAGCGCACCGCCCTCGCCCATTGAGTAGTTTTTCGTCTCGTGGAAGGAGTAGCAGCCGAAATCACCGATGGTGCCCAGCGCCTTGCCCTTGTAGCTGCTCATGACGCCCTGGGCTGCGTCCTCGACGACCTTGAGGTTATGGCGGCGGGCAATGTCCATGATGGTGTCCATCTCGCAGGCAACACCGGCGTAGTGGACGGCCACGATGACCTTGGTCTTGTCGGTGATGGCCTGCTCGATTTTCTTCTCGTCAATGTTCATCGTGTCGGGGCGCACGTCCACAAAGACGAGCTTAGCCCCGGCCAGCACGGCGGAAGTGGCGGTGCTGGAGAAGGTGAAGCTGGGCAGAATGACCTCGTCGCCGGGCTGGATGTCGCACAGCAGCATAGCCATGTCCAACGCAGTGGTGCCGCTGGTGGTCAGCAGCACCTTCTGGGCGTGGAAACGCTCTTCCAGCCAGGCATTGCACTGTTTGGTGAAAGCGCCGTCGCCGCAGATCTTGTGCGAGTCGATCGCCTGTTTGACATATTCGAGTTCATCGCCCACGCAGGGGGGCACGTTAAAAGGGATCATGAGTAAAGCCTTCTTTCCGGCTGAATTTTTATAATCGTGTTTAGTATAACACAGTTTGCGGTATTTGTCACTTTATCGCGGAACGGATTTGCGGAAAATCGCCTTATTTTTTTACGCGGGCGTCGTTGTAGGCGCGGATCATGCTGGCGGCGAACCAAAGCATGACGACACTGAACGCCACAAAGGCCACGGCAGCGACGGTGGCAGCGGGCGGCAGAAAATGCGCCACGGTGTAGACGGCCAGCGGCACAGCGGCGACAAGCGGCATTTTGCTGGCCGCCTTGCCGCACAGCCGCAGCAGCACCAGCGCCGCGCCCCAGAACAGCCACAGGTCCACCGCACGCAGCGCCGGTTTCAGCCAGACCCACGCGCCGCCGCTCTGTGCGCCGCTTAAAATCAATTCCAGCACCAGCCCCGCCGCACCGAACACGATGGGCAGTTTGGCCTTGCCCGCCAGCAGCAGGTAGCCGACCAGCGCCAGCACAGTGAGGGAAACTTCCTGAATGGCAGCGGCCTCCGGCACGGCGAGCAAGGCCCGCCCCGCCGCCGCCACCCCGATAAGCAGGTAAGCTAATGCGGTTTTGTTGCGTTTATCCATGGTGGAACTCCTGACGGTTTATTATACGCTTTTATCTGCGCCGCTTTGCAGAGGCCGCATAGGTACGGTCCCTGCACGGATGCAATAACAAATTCATTATACCTCTTTTATAAACCCCTTGCAAGGTTTGTCGGCGGGGCGTATAATGAGAATGTTTATACACGGAAACGTGCGAATCGTGTATAAATCTACATAGAGAAGTGAGGTTTTTGGAATGGAGTTTTCCCATCGTCTGGAACTGTTCGGCCCGGAGATTTTTGCTGCGCTCAACGATAAAAAGGTCGCGCTGGAAGCCGAAGGGCGTCGCCTGTACAATTTAAGCGTCGGCACGCCGGATTTTGCCCCCGCCGACCACCTGAAGCAGGCGCTCATCGACGCCGCGCAGGACAACGAAAACTGGAAGTACAGCCTGCGGGATATTCCCGAGATGCTGAACGCCGTCTGCGGTTACTACCAGCGCCGTTTCAACGTGGATACCATCACGCCGGACAAGGTCATGAGCTTTTCCGGCAGCCAGGACGGCATCGGCCATCTGGGCCTGGCGCTGTGCAATGACGGCGATTTAGTTTTGCTGCCCGACCCCTGCTACCCTGTCTTTATGACCGGCTCCCGCCTGGGCGGTGCCGAGCCGTGGTACTATAAACTGACGAAGGAAAACCACTTTTTGCCCGACGTCTCCGCCATCCCCGAGGATGTTGCCCGCAAGGCAAAGTTCATGCTGGTCAGCCTGCCCGCCAACCCGGTGGGCAGCGTCGGCACGCCGGAGCTCTACGCCGAGATCGTTGCTTTCTGCCGTAAGTACGACATTTTGCTCGTGCATGACAACGCATACAGCGATATCATCTTTGACGGTGCCCACGGCGGCAGCATCTTCAACACGCCGGGGGCCGAGGAATGCGCGGTGGAGTTCTTCTCCCTGAGCAAGAGCTTCAACGTGACCGGCGCGCGCATTTCGTTCCTGGTCGGGCGCCCCGATGTGATCGCCGCCTGTAAAAAACTGCGCACCCAAATCGATTTTGGTATGTTCCTGCCCATCCAGAAAGTTGCCATCGCGGCTTTGACCGGCCCGCTGGACGGCGTGCAGCGCCAGTGCGGCGAGTACCAGCGCCGCCGCGACGCCCTGTGCGGCGGTCTGCGCAGCATCGGCTGGGATGTGCCCAACAGCCACGGCAGTATGTTTGTCTGGGCGCCGGTGCCCGCAGGGTACAAGACGAGCATGGAGTTCTGCCTGGCCCTCATCGATAAGGCTGGCGTTATCTGCACGCCGGGTTCCAGCTTTGGTCCCAGCGGCGAAGGCTACGTGCGTTTTGCCCTGACCATGCCGGTGGAAAAGATTGGCGAGGCTGTGAACGCTATCAAGGAAAGCGGAATCCTGTAAATAAACAAAAGCACCGTCGACCCAAGCCGAGTCGACGGTGTTTTTTCGTTTTGAACAAATCAGAAATTACTGTGCATTATCCCGCAAGGCTGCACGCATTTCCTTCTGGATGGCCGGGGTCGTTTCGACCTTCTGCATCAGGGCAGCCAGCAGCTCAGGCAGCTGCTTTGCGGGCAGCTGCTCCGCCACAACAGACGCCAAATACTCTGCATGGGTCATAGCCGGTTCAAAGGTACGAGCATACGTTTTGCCACTGCGCACAAAGCCCACTTCACGCAGAACACCCTTTTCCATCAGGCTGTTCAGCATGGAAAAAATGGAGCGCTCCTTCCACTTGCGGTCAACACAGGTGGAGACAACTTCCGTCTGGGCCATGGCGTGGTCAGCCTGCCAGAAAATTTCCATAATCTGTTGTTCGCTTTTTGTCAGATGCACGTTTCTATACCTCTCTCAACAAATATCTATGCTTTAATAGTATAGGTTCGTGAGATAAATGTCAATGGTTTTTGGGAAATTTCTTCAAAAAAGTTTATGTTGTATTGTAACATTTTAACAAGTCTCGCACATTCCCTCTGTATTTTTGTAGATTTCCAGTTTTTGGGCCTAGATTCGACGTTTCGCGTACTGCGGCATATGCGTGGCAAACCGTGCCGCACCATGCCACACTTTTGCCGCATTTTCGTTTTTTTGCTGTAAGCCGCTCCAATTCAACTCTACTGGTTAAGTGATTCAGCACCCTGCCTTCCACTGCTCCTGCAAGTGCTTTAAGGCATGTTTTTCAATGCGGGAAACATTCCGCCGCGCCTATTGTAAACGATTGGCCCTAAGAAATCGCTTCCAACTCACGGAAGCGGAATTTGATGATGATTTGTTTGTTTTCGGTCAGTTCCACGCGCTCGATGAGGCTGACCAGAAGTTCCCGGCTGGTGTAGGCAGAATCCAAAAACTGCTGCACCAGCTCTCTTGCTCGGTCTTCTGTGCTGACCGGGCTTTCTTTCTGTGATTCCAGCTCTTTCAGCTTCTCTTCCAGAGAAGTTCTGTCCATCTTCACTCGCTGATAGATGCGCTCGAAGTCCGCTTCGGCAAGAAGTCCGGTCAGCCGATCCATATACATCTTATCCAGGTTGGCAGTCAGACTGTCGATCTTATTCTGAATGGACTGGATTTCTGCTTCATGGTTTTCCGCCTTGCGGGCTTTCTCTACTGCATCGGCAGCAATCGGTTGAAGCTTATTTGGATCAAGATAGGCTTCACAGACTTCTCTGACTTTAGCCAGAACTGCTTCGGTAACGACCTGCTCTTTGATGGAGTGGCAGGAACAGACACCTGCTTTGGTGAAACGCTGGTAGGTTCGACACACGAAAAACAGTCGATCTTCACCGGATACCGGCGGACGATTTAGCACCGCCATTGGATAACCGCACTCATGGCAGAAAATCAAGCCTTTTAATAAGAAGTCATAGGTTCTGCTTCGGGTGTGCTTGCGGCTGTTGACCAGCATCCGCACCTTCTGAAAGGTTTCTTTGTCAATCAGCGGCTCGTGGGTGTTTTCAACTACAACCCAGTTTTCCCGATCTTGTTTCAGACATTTCTTGGACTTGTAGCTGATTTTCACCGTTCGTCCTTGAACCATATTGCCCAGGTAGGTTTCGTTCTGCAGCATTTCAGAAATACGTTCGCTGGACCAAAGTCCGGCATAAGGACCTTTGCGTCCCATATTCCAGCCACAGTAAGTTGCAGGCGTCGGAACACCTTCTTCGTTGAGAGTCGCCGCAATCTTTCGGCAGCTCATACCATCCAATGCCATGGCGAAGATTCTGCGCACCACAGGAGCCACTTCCTCGTCGATGACAATTTCGTTTTTCTCCGTCGGATGCATCTTATAGCCATACATGGGCTTGCCGCCAATGAACTGACCTTTCCGCTGTTTATCCCGCTTGACGGATTTGATCTTCTTGGAAATGTCTTTGGCATACATATCGTTCATAATGGCACGGAACGGGGTAATGTCATTGGCGGTGGATTCTACACCGGTGTCAATACCGTCCAACAACGAAATGTAGCGCACTCTCTTTTCGGGGAAGTATCTCTCCATATAATGACCGGTCATGATATAGTCACGGCCCAGACGGGATAGGTCTTTGGTGATAACCATGTTGACCTTCTTGGCTTCGATATCCTCAATCATGCGCTGAAAGTCAGGGCGGTCAAAACTGGTACCGCTCCAACCATCATCGACATAGGTATCGTAAACGGAAAGGCGATGCTGCTGAACAAATTCATTGAGCAGGGATTTCTGGTTGGTTACACTTTGGGATGGTCCTTCGGTCTCGTCCTCCTTTGATAAACGAATGTACAATGCGACATGGTAATCCATAGGGTTGCTTATTTCTAAGTACATAGTTTCCTCCTTGAAATAAGCGACCACTCATCGCAAACATTATACAACGGGTTTCTCAGATATCGCAAGGATGCGGACAAGATAAAGCCGAAAAGACTCCTCCAGCAACTCAGCGAGGCTCTTTTCGGCTTCGGTATATATGCAGTGCACAACAGGCAAGGTTTGTTTCATACGTTCTACCTCCTTTGTTCATCGTATGTAAAGGGGCAAATTTTCTTGCCTGTCCATGTTGTGAAATTGATTGAAGTTTGCTGGAGCCGATTTTGGCTCCAGCTTTATTTTTGTCTGACGGTTGTGGTTGAGCGCTTACAGTGTTTAGAAAAAAATCCCTCTATACCAAGTTCTGTGTTGGTGTAGAGGGATTGCCTATTTAACTAAGTGACGTTGACTATGGCCTCGGCTGGCTTCTTGCAGCTCGTTGTTACTGCGGCTTTCGGATCTCCCTACTCTCCGTCTGCAAAACCTCCCCGAGTAGGAACAAGAACTTTCCTCCCATGTAACCGCCACATGATATTGTCAATATCACTTCCTACTGCCAAGCGCGTAGTGGTCTCTCACCACTTAGTTGTTGCCCATGCCTGGCACACTACGCCAGAAACCCGGCTCATACTTGACGTATAGCCGGGTTTCTGGAGAGGCTAATATCAATGACTGTTTTATAGATTGTGACCAAGTTTGTCATTACCTATATTTCAGAATATCCAGCATACTATGTTTATTTAGCTTGAACTATCACTTCTCCCTGACAATGAAGCAACTGAATCTCTAGTGTGCCTGGGATTCGCTGCGCAAATTGCGCTGGCTCTCCATCAATAGTAACGGAGTAGTCCGAATATTCCTCATTCATCACGGCTAGAAGTAAGCCTCCCACTCGACTGGTTTTATACCGAATTCTAGCGCTGGAATAATCGTTAGAAAAGTGCCACTCCTCTAACCAGGTGTCAAACCCAACCGTTACGTTACCCGGCTTATAGTATGAATGATACCACACCACAAGTGGAGAGGATAAGCCACTGAACTGATGGAACCATCCTCCTCGCTCACTTTCAATTTGGATCAGTTCAAAGGTGTTATAGCTGAAATCCGTCTCTTGGCTCCAGGCGTGCAAGGCTGTTTTGGCAATTTTCTCTGCAAATTCCCCATATCCCAAATCCAGCATGGATTTCCAAAGGAAATACTGATACGGAAGCCACACACTTCCGTTCCAGTATCCATTGTCATAGTAATATCCAGCACTCTGGTCCACAGTAGATATACCTACCGGGGTAAACAGCTCTTGCTGACTTGTCAGGTGTGCAAGTAGCCGCTGGGTCTGCTCCGGGGTTGTGACCCCCGCAATCAGCGGGGTAACGCCGTCTACACCCTTGTTATAGTTTTCTCCCGTTTCCGTTCTCAGAATACCTGCAGCGTAGAGATTTCCGTCATGTACCACATAGCCGAAATATCCGCTTTCCTCGTCCCAGGCATGGTTGACAATGGCATCTCCCACCTGCTTTGCGTCATCGGCATATTGCTGGACATCCTGCTCGTACCCAAAATACTCCGCAATAGCCTTCATGAATTTTGCGATGCGCACCAGATGCACGCTGCTGCAAAGGGGAGCCACAGAATGCTCCAACTTCTGCTTATGCAGTTCCACCTGGGCCGGATAGTCGTCCATGCCGCTGGCGTTGTAGAAGTAATCGTACACAGTAAGCAGGCCGCTCTTATACCGGGCGGTTGTAGACCCCTCGCTTTTCCCAGCGAAAAACTGATAATACCTCCGGAGCATGGGATAGTACTGCTTGAGCCGGGCTTTGCCCTCTGGCGGCAGCTTCTGTAGCAGTTCGTAGAACAGATAAAATTGTGTGGGCACCATAGATCCGTGGAACAAAAAGGCAAAATCCTGGTTGTCTTTTTCTGACAAGTAGGTATCCAGCACATATTCCGCTTTTTGCGTGGAATACTCCAGCATACCAATCCCGATCATTCCGGAATCCCATGTATAGAGACTGTCCCACCGCTTTCCCGGGGTGTAGTGGATAATCTGACAACCGTGCCTGCAAATGGGGTAGACCACATTTGAGAATATGGCCGATTTCATCAGCCGAACAGCAAAGGCAAAGGGCTCTCGCGCCCGGTTGCAGCATTTTTGCTGCTGTTCCACATAAAGCAGCCACTTTTTCTCCAGCTGTTCCTGAGTATACTGAGCACCAGCGCTGCTGACATATAAATACTCTGTCTTTGAAGTGTTAGGCGCAAGGAAGATCGCCTCCACCACATTGATGTGATAAAAGCCATCATCCGAGTGCTTCTGCTGAAACGAGTTGGAGAAGCTTCGGGTCAAGTCGTCATAGGTGTGGTCGGAGTTACTCATTCTTGTAACCAAGGCATCCTCAATGCAGCCGGAATGCAAGGTTCTCTTGCGTACGCGGGGATTGAAAATGGTCAAACCAATCTCTTTCTCGTGATAATGATAGCGGTATTTTGTAGTGTGTCCAGTTTCTTCTATATCCGGAATGACATTTCGCTTTGTCTGCGTCACGGTTATTTCGTGGATATCCTCCCGCTCCACAATACAGAAAAAGTCCAGCTTCACTCCATTTCCGTTGGTACCTTTGGATACCAGATCCAACTGAAACACGCCTGGCTCCAGCTGCCCCAATTCCAGGAAGGCTATTCTGGTTGTGTTTGTTTTTTCAAAAGTAATGTCTCCGTATGCAGTGGTAAATACCACATCCTCGGACTCATTCACCGTCTGGTAACGCACACACAGTACTCCATTCCGGTACTGATTCTTGATCTCCCGCTGAAATGAGATTGTGTCATCAGAATCACCGCCAAAAGCCTTCAGCTTCAGGTGGGCAGCCATGAATGCATAGAAGGTTTCCCCCACGCCCACACCGTCCACAAAGTCTTTCTGTTGTACTTCCCCTTTTTTCAATCCATCCGGATTGAGTCGGTCCCACGGTCTCTTTCTGGCAAATTGCAGGTTCTGGTAGTCGATGGCCTTCCAGTAATCATGCTTTTCGGGCAGCACAGGGGTGTTGACAGTTATCTGTGGGTATTCAATGGCTGAAAGTAGATTGAGCAGGCAATTTTGCGGTCGGTCCGTGTGGTTGTGATACTCCACCCGGACGCCCCAGGTCTCCTCATCCAGTTCAAAAAATTCCACATCCGCATACAACTGATCCTTCCAAATCAGCTCATACCGATATTGGAAATATCGCCCCTCCGGGTCCGCCTGCCAGGGATGATAATTGGACGGCACCGTAACATTGGGCGCTGGCACTGAGCTATTGGCATAGGTAGGATATATCACCAGGTCAAATCTGGCACCGGGAATCGCGCTCTCCTTCATCACACGTGAGAGCCCCATGTATTTCTTGGAATACGGTCCCCATACCGGCATCTGTTTTTGCTTCTCAAGATCCATATATCCACATTCCTTTCTTGGGCGGCTTGGCTGACGGAGAAGAAACCGGCGCATAGCATAACGCCATAACTTGGCTAAATATCGTTATACGTGCGCCGATTTTATCCAACGTTTTATTCTTTTGTCTGCTTCAGTTGCAGTTTAGCGATTTGATCTTCAATCTCAATCATCTTTTTGCCAGTAAGCGGGTAGAACTTCATGGCGATTACGGAGATAATCCAGCCAGCAATGGGCATGCCGTTGTACAGGATCATAATAACAAAAAACAACTCCGGGGTCAAGGAGTCCGTTACCCTTTCTTTTTGTACCCGCAGTCACAGCAGGGTCCGCCGGAAGCAAGGGTATACTGCCGCACAAAATTTGTCACACCGCCTGCTTCGCTCATGGTGTAGTCCAGATGGCACAAAGCAGGGGTCAGGTCGTACAGCCCCAGTTCCTTCATCAGCACACAGATGCCGCATTTTGTAAAGCGTCCCTCGTAGCCGCTGCCATCCGGGTATTCGTAAAACTCCATGTTCCACGAATAGGGGTTGCGGTCGGCGGCTTTTAGGGCGGCAGTGGCTTTCATGGCAGCGATATCCTTTGCGGTGAACTTGCTTTTTCCGCTTTTGCGGCAGAACCACTGCATGGGCTTTGTCATCATGGATCTTGCATAGTAATCCGTCATCCTGTCCACCTCCGGGCGCTGCGGCATGGAGAGGATGAACGCGCCGAGCATTGCGCAGTTGACGATGTTCATCTTGAAGCGGTCCGCTTTTTCAAACTCCGGCAGCCTGCGGATGATCTGCCGGTATTGCGGCTTTGCCTTTTTCGTGATGGCTTTTGCGGTAGCTGCATCATAGCCCAGCACAGTGGTCAGCTGCTTTTGAAAGGAACCGGCAAACAGCGCCCACATCCCAAAGGGCATTCCGGTGTACTTCATTGCAGATACCTCCCGGCTTCCGCTTCCAGTGCCTGCCACACCGGGTAGGCTGCGCCGTTCGCATCGAAAAATTTCTTGAGATCCCGGTTCAGCGCACTCATTTCATCGATGGCGTTCATGGCGTGGTCGGAGGCGCAGAGCTTGCCCAGCGAGGTGGCACACATCAGCTTGAAAAAGCGCAGGCAGGTCTTGTGGTACTTTTCCCCTTCAAAGTCTGCATCCTCCTTGGGCAGAATGGTGTGCCCGGCATCTCGGATGGCGCGGTATCCCTCGATGTTGGCGTCCAGCACACGGTTCAGGTACGCGGTATCTCCCCTGAGCTTTTTCAGGTCGCCGTCTGTCTTATAGCAGGCGAAGGCCGCAGGCATCACAAACGCGGCATGGCAGAGCAGATAGTCCTCCATGTTCGGCTCGTAAACAACCTTATATTTTGTGCCGTGGAAGATGCGCCCGATCAGCTGTTTATTGGAGATTGCACCCGGCAGCTGTCCGATGGTGATCTTCTTCAGGTCGATGGAGACCACCCGGTCAACCTCCCGATGCCCGGCAGAAAGCGCAAAGGCAAACAGGACGTTCTTCCCCGGCAGCGCCGCCGCCAGCGCCCTCGCCTGCACATTGTTCCCCACAAAAACGATGTTCTTCGTCCGGTTCGCCCGCAGCGTGTCCAGAACGGAATCCAGCTGTGTATAGCGCAGGACCACAAAGATCACATCGTACATTGCATCCGGTGCAAGTTCAGTCACCACAGGAATGCGGCTGACCGAGGTGCGGAGCGAAAATTTGTCCTTGATCCGCAGGCCGTTCTGCTTGATCTCCGCAGCCCAGTTTCCCCGCGCAAGCAGAGTGACATCCTTTCCGGCGCGCAGCAGATTTCTTGCCAGATTGCACCCCAGAACGCCTGCACCATATACCAGAATTTTCATAGCTTGCCTCCAAATCCGATCTTCACGATCTGCATTTTCATCCCGTTGTCTCCAACCTTTGCGAGGAATCGGAAAAAGCCGCTGACGGAAGGGTCTTTCAAATCGTTGTACCCCATCATATAGCCCCTGCTGGATACTTGCAAACGGCTGTCCCATGGGGAAAGCTCGCTTTTAGCATCCGAAACGGCGAAATATGCTCCCACATCCTTGATTTTCGCCGTCCTGAGCCACGTTTTTGCAATCATCTTCACCGCCGTACGGTTGGCAGCATCAAAGACCAGCACCCCGCCGGGAAAGGCATTCGCCATCCCCTGCACCAGCGCCCTGACCTGCTCCGTCAGGAAGTAATAGAATACCCCGGAGGCAAAGAACACTGCCCCGCCGGAGGCATCGATCTTGTCAAACCATGCGGGGTCCTTCAGGTCGCAGGGGATGCTTTGCTCCCGCTCCCCGGCAGGCAGCAGCTGCTGCCGCAAGGCAATCACATTCGGAAAGTCCAGATTGTAAATCTTGCATCTGCCGTTGTCGCAAGCTCTGCCGGTGTTATCCAGCCCGCAGCCCAGATTGACCACCGCTGCGCTGGGATGGGTTTTCAGATAATTCCGTACCTCCCACGCAAGGTCATTCTGCCGCATGGCGACCTCCAGCGCACCGAAACGCTGCATCAGGCTGCGGGCGTTTTTCTCTGCCTCTGAAAAGTCATAGTCGATCTGGTCGATCAGACGCACCGCCGTTTCGTCCCGGTAAAGGTTCGGGTACAGTTCCGAACACAGCTTTCGGGAATACAGCGGGAGGATCAGCGTTTCCTGCACGGTATTTTTCTCGATTTTGTATTTCATATCGGGTCCTCTCACTTTCTGATAAACGGGAGCTTCGGCATACCGTCATGCGCAGCGATATATGTCAGCATTTCAGCAAAGCCTTGCGGGTCACGAATCTGATATTGCATATGATCGTACCCCTCAAACACGGGATAATGGCCGCAGGGGTAGGCTTCCATCACGGTCTGACGGTATTTGAAATGGTCCTCTATGCTGCCAAACTCGAAATAGATATGCTTTTGCAATTTTTCGGGAAGGGACGGAAAGGGTTTATCCTCCAGGCTGTCCAAAATCTGCCGCCGCAGATTTGTATAGGTCAGATTTTCCCCTGCGGCTATAAAATACGGCTTTATGGAATCATCGTCACACCACAAAATCTTTTTCAGTGTGCCGCCCTTTGACCAATACAGGCTCTTGATAGCGAAATACAAAAACGGCGTCATAACGCGGCGCGTTCCTTTTGCGATTTGCGCAAACTGCCCGCCGTCAAAGAAAACGTGTCCGATGGGCAGCTTCGTGCCTGTCAAAAACGCCATGGCAAGGTCGGCACCGATTGAGGAAGCCACAACCAGTTCAAGGCGTTCCACTCCCTGCGATTTCAGATATGCTTCCACCTGACGAACCTCGTCCGCCCTGCTGACATATTTCTGCCCTTTGCAGTACACGGTGGAGGTTGGTAAAATGCAGAAATACCGATCCTGTAAATAGTTTGCAACCGGTTCGCTGCTCTCTCCCGTCACGCCCATTGCGTGAAAAAACAAAACAGCGGGAGCATTCCGATTTCCCAATGTCTTAAACTTCATTGTCTCTCCTTTCCTCAGTGAATAAAAGCCGTCATAAGGACCGCCAGCACCGCCGCTATACCTGCCATACCCACCGTGCCGAAAAGCCACTTTTTCTGCTTGTCTTTTGCGGTGATGTAGGGTTTCAGATCTTCTGTTCCGGGAATCGTCCATGCGTTCGTGTGCCCCACCCAGTAGCCATCGATCAAAAAGCGGTCAATGAGATTCATAATGGACAAGATGACGAGCAGCTGCCAGAAGCCCGCCGCAAAGCCTTTCGCACTGTTTATCCCATAGACGCAAACCAGCACATAGCCAATATAGCCGGGAATGCAAACGGCTTTGAAAAGTAGAGAATTGCGCTTGATTTTCTCGTGTGTTGTAAGTCCCAGCGTCACGCACCGCTGCTGCACCGCCGGGCTATAAAGATGCACCATCCCAACAGCCCATTTGCAGATGCCCACAGCGCAGACAAGCGCCAGCAGCGCCCCCAGTCCAAGACCCTCCAGAATCGTTTGTAAAACCATCCCTGTTCTCCTCATTCTGCTTTCCGGCAGACGAACCATGCCATGCTCTTCACTGTTCCAAGTGTTACGGCTTCGTACAGTTTCCCCAGCCGTTTTTTCAAACTGACGGTCGTTTCGTAGGGCGGCGTGAAAAATCCTGTCTTTTCATAAATGTGCCGGACGAACCAATCCGTCCGCTTGTGCTCACCCCTCACATAAAAGCAGCCGCAGAAGGTACCGCCGGGCTTCAGCACCCGAAAGACCTCCCGATAAGCGGTCTCTTTATCCGGGAACGCATGAAAGCCATTCAGCGACAAAACGATGTCAAAGGTATCGTCTGCATAGGGAAGTGCCCCCACATCGCCCTGCCGGAAGGCTACATTTTTCAGACGCAGGTGCTCCGCCTTTTCCTGTGCCTGCCCCATCATGTCCGGCGAGTAATCGAGGCAGGTAATATCCGCTTGGGGCAGCGTTTGATAAAGCGGCATGGTCAGAATGCCGGTTCCCACCGGCACTTCCAGCAGCTTACCGGAGAAATTCTCCGGAATCCCGGACAGCGCTTTTTCCAGATAGTCGTCGTTTTCCGCCTTGTTCATTGCCCACACCAAACGGCACACTGCTTTCCCACTCAGCGTGGTGCAGGTGATCATGCCGTCATAAAAATTATTGTCGCCCGTCATGCGGTACGCACCGCGAATGGCTTCTTTTCGTTCCATGGACTTCCTTCCGTGTTTCCATCATCACACGACCGTTCCCGGCCTCATTTCTCCAAAATCTCCACGATTTTCGCAAAGTCCTCTTTTGCCTCCTTGAAGATCGGCAGCATACAGTAGCAATGCACCATCTTCGGGCGGG
>OJPZ01000042.1_pt1 | contig 88303 bp, 92 predicted proteins | sample 1598611 | NCBI WGS metagenome assembly OJPZ01 (sample SAMN03922494, study PRJEB24848) | human gut metagenome | isolation source: stool sample | host: Homo sapiens | place: Germany | collected 2011-11
CCGCACCCATCAGCATGGGCCGGGGTGAAATTCCCGTGGAGCTGTGCCAGCAGCCGTCCGTTTTCTGCCTCTTTCGTATTGATCTTTCTTGCGAAAGGGGGTCATTCTATGCAAGAAAAAACTGCTGCCGGCAAGACCGGCACATCCAATAAATCATTAGATGAAAAGACGACCTATCGCTTCGGCAATAGGTCGTTTGTCGTTGAACCTGTTTTTCGGCAAGATGGCCCGGATACCCTGGGCAGCATCCTTCTGCGGCTGATGAAGTCCGAGAGCGAAGCAAAGTAAATCTCCCGGACCCGGCTGACAGGGACGGCGGACGGCGGTATAATGAACATAGACAAGTTATATTTGCTATTCGGCTGTCCCGGAGGAAGGAGGACTGAATGAGACAGTCGAACAACCGCAAATCCCGTGATGTGACCGCGTTCCTCTATGAGCGGCTTTCCCGCGATGACAACCTGGAGGGCGAGAGTTACAGCATCGGCAACCAAAAGAAACTGCTGACCAAGGTGGCGAAGGAAAAAGGATACACCAACCTGGTCCACTTCCTGGACGACGGCATCTCCGGCGTCACGATGGACCGCCCCGGTTTCAACGACATGATGGAGCAGCTTGCCGCCGGCAAGGCCGCCGCCGTGTTTGTGAAGGATCTGTCCCGGCTGGGCCGCAACTACATTGAGGTGGGGCGGCTGACCGAGGAGTTTTTCCCGGAGCACGACATCCGCCTGGTGGCGGTTTCGGACAACATCGACACCGCCGAGGGCGAGAACGAGCTGGCACCTATCCGCAACCTGTTCAATGAGTGGTACGCCCGCGACATCAGCAAGAAGCGCCGGATCAGCAACAAGATCAAGGGCAATGCCGGTGAGCCGATGGGGCCGCCGCCTTATGGCTACAAGAAAGACCCCGACGATCCCAAACGGTGGATCGTGGATGAGGAGGCCGCCAAGGTAGTCCGCCGAGTATTCCGAATGACTTTGGATGGTTATGGAACGGAGCAGATCGCCACAATATTCTCCGAGGAGAAAATCCTTACCCCCATCGCCTATTGGCGTGAAAAGGGCGTCAATCGTCCTGGGAAAAGCAAACTCCGCGGACCGTATATGTGGAACAGCTCCACCATCACTCATATTCTCTCTTTACAGGAGTATTGCGGTGATATTCTTAACTTCAAGACCTACTCCAAGTCATACAAGAACAAAAAGCGGCTTGCCAACGACCGGGAAAACTGGGTCATCTTCCAGGATGTCCACGAACCCATCATTGAGCGGGCGGTCTTTGAACAGGTCCAGCAGAAGCGCGGCAAGATCCGCAAGCGCCGCACCCACGAAGGGGAGCGCAATATGTTCTCCGGCCTTCTGGTCTGCGCTGATTGCGGACACAACCTACACTTTCATTTCAATCAGGGCAACCCCGACATCAAGTATTTTAACTGCTCCAACTACAAGGGCAACCGTGGGACCTGTACTTCCACCCATTATGTCCGTGTGGACTTCTTGGAGCAGGTGGTGTTAGGCGAGATCCGGCGGCTGACTAAGTTTGCCAGCCAGTTTGAGGATGAGTTTGTGAAGGCTGTGATCGGCCATTCCCAGCAGGCGGAGGCCACCGACCGAAAACTGAAGGAGAAGGAGCTGAAAGCCCTGCAAGCCCGCGATGAGGAACTGGATGGCCTGTTCGAGAGGATCTATGAGGACAATGTTTCCGGCAAACTCTCCGATGACCGTTTCGCCAGAATGTCGAGGCGTTATGAGGAGGAGCAGAAGGAATTGGCGGAGAAAATCAAGGCGCTCCGCGCCGAGATTGACAAGCAGAACAGCCAGTCCATGACCACGGATATGTTCATCTCCCTGGTCCGCAAATACACCCGCGCCCGCAAGTTGACGCCCCGGATGCTCAACGAGCTCATCGAGAAAATCGAAGTGTTCAACGCCGAGAAGGTAGACGGGATGTGGGAGCAGCGGCTCCGCATCCACTACAACTGTGTGGGCGCCATCGAGATCCCAGACCTCATACCACTGCCCGCCCCGGAGGTGTCCGTAAACACAAGAAAAGGCGTAGTCGTCAACTACGCCCCATCTACCATCGCCGGATGAAAACAAAAAAAGACGAGTGTTCTTACAGCGTTTCAAATGCTATAAGAACACTCGCCATGGTCTGGGTGAGAGGATTTGAACCTCCGGCCTCTTGAACCCCATTCAAGCACGCTACCAAACTGCGCCACACCCAGATCTCACTCGAACGATGATAATCTTACCATTTTCTTGTGCGGTTGTCAAGGCTAAATATCAAACGAATCCATTTATTGTCAAAGGCTGCCGGATGCCCTGCCTGGGTGGAAAAGCTAGGCAGCCAACCATTCTTCTGCTATAATATTTTTGGTTAGGGCTTATGCTGGGTGCAGTTCCCCCTGTGCCAAATGGACCCATAAGTCCCAGGTGAAAGCACATGAAGCAGAATTGGAAGCGCGCCTTGGTGCGGCGCAGACTATTTGTCGCCATCTTAATCCTGTTGCAGGCAGGTTTTTTGTTTTACCTGATCAGCAGCACCTCCGCCACATCGGAAGTCCTCCGGGGCTTGTTGACCTTGATCAGCATTGGTACGGTGTTGCATATCATCTCCAAGCAGGGGGATCCCAACGCCAAATTGACCTGGGTATTTTTGATCCTATTGGTTCCCATTGTCGGCGGCCTGCTTTACCTTTTATATAGCCTGCAGAGCGGTACCAATTATGTGCGCAAGCTTTTGGCTAGGCGCCGGGATATGTTGCGTCCGCTATTCTATCTTCCCAACGCGGATTCCGGCATGGCGACTTCTGCCAACGTAGGCAAGTATGTCCCTTTGCTCAAATATATGCACGGCACCTGTGGCTATCCCGCTTACGACAATACCCAAAGCGAATACCTGAGCCCAGGCCAAGTGTTTTTTGCCCGGCTTCTAGTAGAACTGGAAAAAGCAGAAAAATATATCTTCCTGGAGTTCTTTATCATAGAAGAAGGCACTATGTGGAATTCTGTTTTGGAGATCCTGGAACGCAAAGCCAAGGAAGGCTTGGACGTGCGGGTTATGTACGACGACGTGGGCTGCTTCTTGACCCTGCCCTCCAACTACCATAAAACCCTGGAAGCCAAAGGGATAAAATGCCGTAAGTTCCATCCGTTCCAGCCCTTCCTATCCTCTGTGCAAAACCAGCGGGATCACCGCAAGATCCTTGTGATCGACGGAAAGGTGGCCTTTACCGGGGGCGCAAATCTGGCGGATGAATACATCAACGCCTATGAAAAGCATGGGTATTGGCAAGATGCCGCCTTATGCGTCCAAGGAAAGGCTGCGTGGAGCTTTACGATGATGTTTTTACAGCTGTGGGACTACTGGGAAGAGCTGGACCCCAGTTCGGTACTCAGTTTATATTCCTCCGCGCAACCTGCGTTTGCAAGCGTCCCCCGCGGCATTGTGCAGCCTTATGCGGATAGCCCCATGGATCAGGAGCTAACAGGCCATAGCGCTTATCTACGCATCATCCAGTCGGCCCAGGATTATGTATATATCGCTACGCCCTATTTGATCATAGACGATATCCTGATGCGAGCCCTTACCCTAGCGGCAAAAAGCGGCGTTGACGTTCGCATCATTACCCCCTGCATCCCCGACAAGCCTCCGGTCCACCAAACCACCCGTTCCTATTATCCTGAGCTTATTGAAGCTGGCGTGCGCATCTATGAGTTTACCCCCGGCTTTATGCATGCGAAAGTATCCGTTTCGGATGATGTCATCGCCTCGGTGGGCAGCGTAAATATGGATTATCGCAGTCTGTATCTCCACTTTGAATGCGGCTGCCTGCTCTATGATTGTCCTTGCATTCAGGACATCAAGGCAGACTATTTGGATATCCTGCAAAAATGCCATCTAGTGCGTTTGGAGGAATGCAAGGGCGGGTTTTTGCACCGGCTCATCCAGCAGGTGCTTCGTTTATTTGCCCCCCTGCTCTAAGGCGATTTACGGCGCACCACCTCCCGCCACCCTTCCGGTCACAAGGCTGTTCCCATGCGTTACCTGTAGCCGCGTGCTGCCACAGAAAAAAGCCCCCAAATTTTGGGGGCTTTTGCTATGCCTTATTGCATTACTCATCCATGGGCTTGAAGCCGGAGAACAGATCCGCCAGGGAGGTGGTGGACTGCTGTACAGGAGGCAGATCATAATCCGCATCCTCCCGACGAGGACGACGCTCCCGGCGCTCGCCAGAGGTGGCGCGCTCCGCACGCTCTACCCGCTCGGCACGCTCGCTGCGCTCGCTACGCTCCTGCTGCTGACGGGCCCGGGCCTCGTTGGCCGCGGCACGCTGCTCGGCGCGCTCCTGGGCAATGCGCTCCCGCTCGGCACGCTCGGCAGCCAGCTGCTCGGCGATCTCGGGATTCTCCTCCAGGATGACTTCCCGCCGGCTCAGGCTGATGCGCTTGGCCTCGGGATTTACATCCAGCACCTTGCAGCGAACCATATCGCCCACGTTGATCTCGTCTTCTACCTTTTCGATCCGCTTAATCCCCACTTGGGAAATATGGATCAGGCCATCAATGGTGGGCTCCAGAGCCACAAAGGCGCCGAAGGGAACGATCCGCACCACTTTGCCTTCCACGATGGAGCCAACGGGATACTTCTGATCTGCCATAGTCCAGGGCTTGGGCTGCAGCTGCTTATAGCCCAGGGATACCCGCTGCTTTTCCACATCTACATCCCGGATGAGGACTTCGATCTCCTGGCCGATGGACAGCACGTCGGAGGGATGCTTGACCCGGCCCCAGGCCACGTCGGTCACATGCACCAGACCGTCGATGCCGCCGATATCCACAAACGCACCAAAGTCAGTGATCCGGCGAACCACGCCATGCACCTTGGAACCAACCACCAGTTTGCTCCACAGCTCTTTGCGGCGGGCTTCCGCCTCTTCCAGCATAACGGCTTTGTGGGAAGCCACGATACGCTTGCGGGCCTTGTCCACTTCGATAACCTTGAGGCTCAGCGTCTGGCCTACATAGTCGCCGATGTTTTCCACATATTTGGTGGAAAGCTGGGAAGCGGGGATGAAAGCACGGATGCCTTCGATGGTGGCGATCAGGCCGCCCTTGACCACTTCCTTACCAACGCCTTCGAACACCTTATTTTGGATATCTTCATCCTCCATCAGGTTGTCCCAAAGCTTTTTGCTCTCAACATTCTTACGGGAGAGAAGCACGTTGCCTTCGCCGTCGTTTACCTTGAGGACTTCCACCTCGATCTCATCGCCCACCTTGATGGTATCGGCGGGATCGACATCGGGGTCGGCAGAGAATTCGCTGCGTGGGATATAGCCATCCGCTTTATAGCCGATATCGATACCAACTTCACCATTGACAATTTGAAGCACCGTACCCTTGATGATCTGCCCATTGCGAATACGAACCAAGGTCTTTTCGAATGCTTCCTCAAAGCTGGGTTCGGCCGCTTCTTCGGCCGCAGGTGCTTCCGCCGCGGGGGCTTCCACAGTCTCCGCTGCGGCGGCCTCGGCCGGCACGGACGTCTCGACGGTAGCTGCTTCCTCCGCCTCTACCTTTTCCAATTCGGGGCTTTCAGCCATCGTCTTTTCCAGTTCGCTCATCCTTGTTATAACCTCCATTATTATCCAATTCGGCGTCGACGCGCCTCCAACAACCCCTATTATATCATTTGTATCAATATTTTCAAGCAAAACTTCTTCAAGATTGGCTATAGATTGCACATGTTTACAGTTTTTTTTGCATACGGCAGCCAACTTTTGCGTATTAGAACTATCATGTCCACCAACCACCAATATGTGTGTGCATTTTTTACTTAGCGTTTCTACCTCTTCCTGCCGCTGTCGGGTCTCCGTACAAATAGTATGAAATACTTTCAGATCCTTTATTTTTTCCTGCAATATTTCTTCCACCATCTGGAAATCTGACACCTTGGCTGTGGTCTGAGACACCAAGCAAGCCTTTTCCATTGGGGGCAGCATCTGGGCATCCTCTATCCCCTCCAGGATATGTACCTGGCTTTTTTCCCCATAGCCGGCGATCCCCTGCACCTCTGGGTGATTCGCCGCGCCAAAGAGCAAGATCGTCCGGTCTGCCTCCGCCTGCTCCCCTACGATCTCATGGATCCGGGCCACAAAGGGGCAGGTGGCGTCCAGCACCCTGCCTGCGCGGCTTTCCAAAGCCACCCGTTTCCTGGGGGAAAGGCCATGGGAACGGATCACCGCCGTTGCCCCTTGGGGGATTTCTTCCAGGGTCTTTACCGCATGAATGCCCTCTTGCTCCAGCCTGGCGATCACATCCCCATTGTGGATCAAAGCGCCATAAGTATATACGGTTCCCTGGGACGCCGCCTCCCGGGCTAAGGAGATTGCCCGCTTTACCCCAAAGCAAAACCCGATATGCTTAGCTGGGATCACCTGCATAGCGCAGCCTCCAGCTTGTCCCGGTTCTCCAAAAGGGCGGCTTCCATGGCTGCCGTCAACACGCCCACCTGCTCAGGTTTGGAAACCCCTTCCACAATCGCCGCCGGATTTAGGGGTTCCCCAATATACACCTTGGGCCGGCAGCTGCGATAGCTGCTGGGGTGGATATAGATGGGTACCAGGGGCGCCCCGCTTCGCAGGGCCAAAAACGCGGCCCCATGTTCCAGTTCATCCAAATCATAGGTAATCGAGCGCTTGCCCTCCGGAAAGATCCCAAACACCTTCCCCTGCCGCAGCACCTCCATAGCATTGCGCAGGGAAGCCAGATCCGCGGTTTTCCGGTTAATGGGGAACGCAAACAAAGAACGGAAAAACCACCGACCAATCGGGTTCTGGAAGATTTCCTTCTTGGCCATGAAATGGACCACCCGGGGGCTTAACAGGGCGATCAGCAGAGGGTCCGCCATGGAGAGATGGTTGGCAATGAAAATAGCGGGACCTTTCACCTTTAGATGCTTTCCACCGAATACCCGGGGCCGCCAAAAAAGGAGAATGAACGGGCCTAGGATATATTTCCCAAAAAAATAGATCATGTTGGCTCCACCTCGCCTTTGCCCGGCAATTTATTCAGCACGGCATCCACCGCCTGGGTAATGGTCATATGGGTGGTGTCGATCACCACCGCATCCGGCACCTGTACCAAAGGGGCAAATGCCCGGTGAGAATCATTGTAATCCCGCTGGGCCACTTCTTCCTGGATATCTCCAAGGGTACGGCCTCCGGCCTTCCCTGCTGCCTGCAACTCGGTCCAGCGGCGTCTGGCCCGCTCTTCCAAGGACGCGGTCACAAAGAACTTATGGGGCGTATCCGGTAGCACATAGGAACCGATCTCCCGCCCATCCATCACCACATCCCCAGCCTGAGCCACGGCCCGCTGCACCTGGGCCAGCTTGATGCGCACCTTTGGAATGGCGCTGATATCCGACGCGGCTCTAGCCATTTCCTGGGTACGCAACAGCTGGGAAACATCCTCCCCATCCAGATAGGTATGCTGCGCCCCGTCGATATTCCTTGCAAAGATATCCGTATCCGGGAGCAATGACTCCACCGCTTCCGGGTCCCGGGGATCTACGCCTGCCCGCAGGGCTTTCAGGGCCATGGCCCGGTACATGGCGCCTGTGTCCAAATATAGGATACCAAGCGCCTGGGCCACTGCTTTGGCAATGGTGCTTTTCCCTGCGCCTGCAGGGCCGTCGATAGCAATATTCAAATACATGGTAATCCTTTATCCCCTTTCGCCCGCTCCGGCGCTGCGCCCAGCCAACACGCCTGTGGAATAGGCGATCTGTAAATTGAATCCGCCCGTATAGGCATCCACATCCAGCATCTCCCCGGCAAAGTACAAGCCTTTTACCAGCTTGGATTCCATGGTGGAAGGGTCCACCTCCTTCACTGGGATCCCGCCCCGGGTGATCACCGCTTCCTGGATATCCCGCGGCCCCTTTACGGTCAATGGCAGATTTTTTACCAGGTGGCAAAATTGCTGCCGCTGGACGCGGGTAACGCTGCTGATGTTCAAATCCCCCGGTATCCCGGAAAGCTCCACCAGCACCGGTATGAGCTTGGCCGGCAAGAGTTCTCCCAATCCATTGGAGAATTGCCGCCGGTTATTCTTTTCAAAATCCCGCTGCACCCGCCGGTCCAAGGCCTCCGGGTCCAGACCGGGCTTCAGATCGATGGAAAGCAGGCAGCCTTGGGGAGCGTCTGCGATGCGGCTGCTGGCGGATAGCACCAAAGGCCCCGATACCCCAAAGTGGGTAAACATCATCTCCCCTAGTTCAGAAAACACCGTCTTTCCCCTTTGTTTCACTTGGAGCCGAACATTCCGCAGGGAAAGGCCCATGGCCGTTTTCGGCCAATCCTCTTGGGTCTCCAGCGGCACCAGGGAAGGCTTGTAAGGGATCAGGGTATGTCCTAGGCTTTGGGCCAATGCATACCCGGAACCATCTGAACCGGTGGTTGGATAACTTTTCCCACCGGTACACAGGATCACCGTTTCAAAAGGCAAGTCCTGCCCATTTACCGTTACGATAAATCCAGCCTGGACCTTTTTCAAGGACTCCACCCGGCTATGCAGCCGCACCTCCACCCCTTTACCCTGCATATAGGCGTTCAGGGCCTTAAGTACGTCGCTGGCATGGTCCGATACGGGAAACACCCGCTGGCCCCGTTCCACCTTTAGCTTAATTCCCATAGACTCCACCAGCGCCATGATATCCCGGTTGGTAAAGCCATGCAAGGCGCTGTACAGGAATTTGGGGTTGCGGGGAATATGCTCGAACATCTCCTCCACCGGGCAGGCGTTGGTCAGATTGCAACGGCCCTTGCCGGTAATGTAGAGCTTCTTGCCCGTTTTCTCGTTTTGCTCAAACAGGATGACCTGGTTTCCTTTGCCGGCGGCTTCCGCTGCGGCCAACATACCCGCCGGGCCGCCGCCGATCACCGCGATCCGCTTCATCGATCCCGCTCCGTTCCCCCGCCTGTGCCCCGGGCGGCCATATAGACCTTTTGCCGCCGCCAGAGGTTCTCCAGCTGATCCAGCCGGTCGTATACGTCGTCCCGCCTACGCATACTTGCCGCCACGATCATAGCGTTGATCAGGCTCAAGGGCGCCGTCAGGGAATCGGCAAAGGAAGCCATATCGCTATGGGCCAGCAAAACATAATCCGCCAATTCCGCAATAGGGGAAAACATGCCGTCTGTAATGGCCACCACCTTAGCGCCCATGCTCTTGGCAAAGGAAAGGGCTTCTACGGTCCGGGAGGAATACCGGGGGAAGCTGATGCCCACGCATAGATCCTCTGGGCCCACCCGGATCATGCTCTCGTACGCATCCCCAAAAGAAGCGTTTACCGTCACCACGTTATCCAGTACAAAGCCCAGATAATAGCCTAAAAATTGCGCCAGAGGCGACGCGCTTTTCATGCCCACGATATAGACCTTCTTTGCCTGGAATAGCTCATCCACCACCCGGTTAAAGGTGGCGTTGTCCGCCGTATCGATGGTGGCACGCAGGTTGGCGATGTCGCTTTTGAGCACGTTGGTCAGGATCTCGTCCTCGTCCAGTTCTGAGGTCAGCTGGATCCGCTGCACGGCGGTAAGCCGGTTGCGGATCAGCTCCTGCAAGGCCCGCTGCAATTCCGGATAGCCGTCATAGCCCAACGCATAGGCAAAGCGCACCACCGTGGACTCGCTGACCCCCACCGTATGCCCCATGCGGGAGGCCGTCACAAAGGCCGCCTTGTCGTAATTTTCCATAATGTAGTTGGCCAAGAGCCGTTGCCCTTTGCTGAAGCTGCTGAAATTTTGGTTGATTCGAACCAGCAGATCCGCGTTTTCCATATATTTGTCTCCTCTATTTATTCCGCCTCATTTTGCATCCGCTGCAAGGCTGGATAATCCGTCATATCCTGCACCAAGGGCGTAATGGCAATATAGCCTTCCTGTACCCAGCGGATATCGCAATCCGTTTGGGTATCATGGGTATAGTGGACGCTGACCGGCGTCCAAAAATACCTTCTATCCCGGGGGTCCTCCCGCTCCACATATGTGCCGTCGTAAATCTGCCTAGCCAGGGGCGTAAAGCGCACTCCGCGGATCTGCTCCTGGGGCAAGGCCGGAATATTGACATTCCATAGCAAACTGCCGCTTTGCAGAAAACGGGGCAGCAATGCCGCCGCGATATTGGCTGCGGCGTCAAAATAGGCTTGTTTCTTATCGCCCAGCTTTCGCATGCTCCCTACCAGGGACACCGCCATGCTGGGAATGCCCAATAACGCCCCTTCTAACGCTGCGGATACCGTACCCGAATAGGTGGTGTCTATGCCCAGATTTTGCCCATGATTGATCCCCGATATAATACAATCCGGCTTATCCGCCAATAGATTGCTCACTCCCACCTTGACGCAGTCTGTAGGCGTACCGCTTACCCCAAAAGCGTCCCCATTTTCCAGCCCTTCTAAGCGGACGGGTTCTGCGTGTAAAGGGGTCAAAAAAGTAAACGAATGGGCCGTTCCGCTTTGCTCGCGATCCGGCGCCACAATGTGGATCTGATGCCCCCCCTGGGCCTGAAGCGCCTTCGCCAGCGCCAGGATCCCATAGGCATATACCCCATCGTCGTTGGTTAACATGATTTGCATATTGGCCAGGAGCCTCCTTCAAGAATGACGCAAGAATTGCACGTACTTGCATTATTGTAGCAAATTCAAATGAAAAAGGCAATAAAAAATCCATAGGATGCAATTCTTGCAACACCCACAGGCAAATGAAAGTCGCCCATAGGGACGGCAACATGGAAAGGCAACGCCCCTTTGTTTTCCCGACCCAGCCATAATATCTCGGTTTCCTTCCCTTTCCTGGCCCGTAATACCTATCGGTTTAGAAACTCCAGTATTCCAAGCATGTGAAAAGGGACTGGAAAACCAGTCCCTTTGCTTTTGAGCTCCTTGCTGCTGTTAGATGGAGAGATCCTCCACATACAGGGTAGTAACGCCGGCGGGCGCCGGTGCAGGGGCCGGGGCCGGGGCCGGAGCCGCCGCTGCAGGCGCGGGAGCGGGTTCCACAGGCTTGGGTTCCCGGGCCGCCTTCCTGGCCTCGAAGAACTTCATGGCTACCTGGGGGAACAGGGCGTAGCTAAGCACATCCTCTTCCTGCTCCATATAGTCTTTGATCTCCTCCCGGTATTTGTCCAGCTCAGGGGCCAGCAGGTCAGCGGGGCGGCAGGTGATAGGCTTCTTATCGCCGATGGCCATCTTGCGCACTTCTTCGTTTACCTCGCCGGGCAGGGCGCCGTATTCGCCGGCCAACAGGGCTTTGGATTCCTTGGGGAAGGTCTTGTACCGGCCCATGAGCACATTGAACACGGCCTGGGTACCAACGATCTGGCTGGTGGGGGTTACCAGTGGCGGATAGCCGAAGTCCTTGCGCACCACCGGGATCTCCGCCAGCACGTCATAGTACTTCTCTTCCTTCCCTGCTTGCTTCAGCTGGGAAATCAAGTTGCTGAGCATGCCGCCGGGCACCTGATAGATCAGGGTGTTGGTATCCACGCTGAGCACCTTGGGGTCCAGGCTGCCCTGCTCCTTGAGCTTCTGGGCAACGCCGCGGAAATGCTTGGCCGCTTTAGCCAGCAGCTCCAAATCATAGCCAGTATCGTATTCCGTGCCCTTCAGGGTCGCCACCAGGGACTCTGTAGCGGGCTGGGAAGTGCCGTTGGCCAGAGGGGACAAAGCGCAATCCACGATGTCCACACCCGCCTGCACCGCCATCAGATAGGTCATATCGCCGGTGCCGGTGGTATTATGGGTATGCAGATGGATGGGGACATCCACCTCGCTCTTGAGCCGCTTCACCAAGGAATAGGCGTCATAGGGCAGCAGCAGGTTGGCCATATCCTTGATGCAGATGTTATCTGCGCCCATCTGGACCAGTTCCTTGGCCAGCTTGACGAAATAGTCCTCGTTGTGCACAGGGCTGATGGTGTAGCTGATGGCAGGCTCGCAGATGCCGCCGTACTTCTTGGTGAACTTGATGGCGGCTTCCAGGTTGCGCACATCGTTCAGCGCATCGAAAATACGGATGACATCGATGCCGTTTTCAATGGCCTTGCGGCAGAACTGCTCCACCACGTCGTCAGCATAATGCTTATAGCCCAGGATGTTCTGGCCCCGGAACAGCATCTGCAGCTTGGTATGAGGCAGAGCTTTTTTCAGCTTACGAAGCCGGTCCCAGGGATCTTCGTTCAGGAAGCGCAGGCAGCTATCAAAGGTAGCGCCGCCCCAGCATTCTAGGGAATAATAGCCGATGCTATCCAGGATATCGCAGGCGGGAAGCATATCCTCTACCCGCATACGGGTAGCTGCCTGGGACTGGTGGGCATCGCGCAGGATGGTATCGGTGATCATAAGTTTATGTGCCATTCAATAAACCTCCTAAAAGACGGTAGAGGGCACGGGCATTAGAGGAACAGCGCCAGGAACACGCCCGCGGCAATGGCGCTGCCGATAACGCCGGCCACATTGGGGCCCATGGCATGCATGAGCAGGAAGTTGCCGGGATTCTCCTTCTGGCCCACCACCTGGGATACCCGGGCGGCCATGGGCACGGCGGAAACGCCGGCGGAGCCGATGAGGGGATTGATCTTATCCTTGGAGAATAGGTTCATCAGCTTGGCAAGCAGCACGCCGCCAGCCGTTCCAAAGGCGAAAGCGATCACGCCCATGGCGAAGATACCCAAGGTCTGCCCGTTGAGGAAGGCTTCGGCGGTGGCGGTAGCGCCAACGGAAACCCCCAGGAAAATGGTAACGATGTTGATCAGCTCGTTTTGGGCGGTCTTGCTGAGCCGGTCCACCACGCCGCTCTCCCTAAATAGGTTGCCCAGCATCAGCATACCGATCAACGGCGCGGCGGAGGGCAGCAACAGGGAAACGAAAATGGTGACCACGATGGGGAATACGATCTTTTCCGCCTTGGAAACGGGCCGCAGCTGTTTCATGACGATTCGACGTTCTGCCTTGGTGGTAAGCGCCTTCATGATGGGGGGCTGGATCACCGGGACCAGGGCCATATAGCTATACGCCGCCACTGCGATGGGGCCCAGAAGGGTCGGGGCGAGTTGGGAGGTCACATAGATAGCCGTAGGCCCGTCTGCGCCGCCGATGATGCCGATGGAGGCGGCTTCGTTATAGCCAAACTGGATCCCGGGGAAAATGCTGGAAAGGGCCAGCGCGCCCATGAAGGCCACGAAGATGCCCAGCTGGGCGGCCGCGCCCAGCAGCAGGCTGCGGGGGTTGGCGATCAAGGGGCCAAAGTCCGTCATGGCGCCTACCCCCATGAAGATCAGGGATGGATAGATCCCCAACTTCACACCCAGGTACAAATAGTCGATCAAGCCTGCATCCTGGCTGAACTGCGCCCAGTTCACATGTCCGCCCTCATAGAGATAGGTATGGTACATATTGGCGCCGGGCAGGTTGGTCAGCAGCATACCAAAGGCGATGGTCAACAGCAGCATGGGTTCGTATTTCTTCACGATGGCCAAGTACATCAGCAGGCAGGCAATGGCGATCATTACCAGGCACAGCGGATTTTCAGCCAGCTGAGAAAAACCCGTGGACTTGATAAAGTCCTGAATTGGTTCTATATAATTCTGCATGAAGAACTCCTTAGGTCAGTCGGCATGGCTACAAGCAGCCATATTGGGCTCCCCGCCTAAATCGGCGGCGGAGCGTCCGCCCGGCGGCTGGTCAGGCCGCCGGGCTTGGAGACATGCCTTAGGCCAGCACTACCAGCACATCGCCGGAATTGACAGTAGCGCCCTTGGCCACGTTTACAGCCACCACCTTGCCATCCCGGGGGGCCATGATCTCATTTTCCATCTTCATCGCTTCTAGAATGGCCAACACATCGCCGCTCTTGACCACATCGCCCACCTTCACGCGGACATCCATGATGTTGCCAGGCATGGGCGCTTCTACGGACTCTTGGCCGGCGGCAGCCTGCACGGGCGCAGCAGCGGGGGCAGGAGCGGGCGCAGCAGGCGCGGCAGCGGGAGCGGGGGCCGCAACGGGAGCGGCGCCGGCGGCGATCTCTTCTACTTCAACTTCATAAGAAGAACCGTTGACGTTGACGATGAATTTACGCATGAATACATCCTCCTGATGATTTTGTAAAATTTGTGGTTGGGATTAAACGCGTTTGATGCTATGGATCCGTAAGCCTTGGGGCTCTGTGCCCATGGCCGTGGCTACCGCCGCGGATACCGCGGCTACAAACTGGCCGCGATCCCCTACCGGGGCTGCGGACAAGCAGCGAATGGAATGGATGCGCAAGCCCTGGGGCTCTGTCCCCATGGCGCATGCAATGGATGCGGCAAGAATGGCATCCAACAGCTTGCGGTCCCCTATGTTCAGCGCTGCAGGAACGGCCGCGGCCTGCGCCACAGGCACTTTGGATTTTTCCTGGGCAGCAGGCGCCGCGCTTTTGTTCTTGACCATTACAGCGCTCATAATCTTTGTGAGCAAGATCAAGCAAATGAGCCCGATGAAAACCGTCGCCATGCCAAGCACAAGCACAAACCACGGACTGATGTTTTGCATGATTGTGTTCCTCCCTTCTTAATAATTCTTTTTCAAGAGTAAATTGATATAAGATGTAGTTATAATAGTTCTCTTGAGTGATCTCCTCAAGTAAAACCCGATTACTTATATTGTACATAAATCCAGACTTATACGCAAGGAGATTTGTCAATTTTACCAACGATATTTTAATCTCTCATGGGTTTGTTATATTTTTTTCTAATGGCTTCCCAGCCATGCATGTAGTTCGTCCCATTCCTGGGCTGTCAAAGACCTATACGCCCCGCTGGGCAGGTCTCCCAGGCGTAAGGGCCCCAGCGCCACCCGCTTAAGGGCCAGCGTCTCATGGCCCACCGCCTCCAGCATCCGCCGCACCTGCCGGTTCCGGCCCTCGTGGATGGTGATGTTAAAGGCGGTATTGCCATTGCGCAGCCGATACACCTCCTCCACCTTGGCAGGGTGGGTAGGCCCATCCTCCAACAGGACTCCCTGCTCCAACGCGGCGATCTGTTCCTTTGTCAGCAGCCCGTCGCAGATGGCGGAATAGGTCTTATCCATGCAAAACTTGGGATGGGTGAGACGATAGGCCAGCTCGCCATCGTTGGTCATTACCAGCAGCCCCTCGGAATCGTAATCCAGCCGGCCCGCGTTGTATACCCGCGCCGGCAGGTCCCGTACATATTCCCCCACCGTGGGCCTTCCCTGGGGATCCTGGGCCGTACACATGACCCCCCTCGGCTTGTTGAGTATTACCGTCACCTTCTGCTGGCTTTTCCCAAGGGGCTCCCCATCCACCTCGACCAAATCCTGTAGCGGCTCCACGCACGCCCCCAGGATAGCGACCTGGCCATTGACCTTCACTCGGCCCGCCTGGATCAGTTCCTCGCACTTACGGCGGGAAGCAATACCTGCCTCCGCCATATATTTTTGCAGCCGCATTCCGATTCCCCCTTACGCCCAATGGATTTTTCCGGCATCGCTTGCCTTCGGCTTGCGTCCCTATGCCGAAAAGCCCTGCCCAAGGCAAGGCTTTTTACAGGTGGTCGTCCAAATCCCCTCCCCGCAGGGCAAAAGGCCGGCTTTCCATCCTATGTCATGTTGCGGAATAGCTTCTTTATATAGAAGCCTACTGTGGCCTGGTCCACGTCCTCCATGGCGAGCAGGTCAAATTTGGCCCGCAGGGTCCCGTCTTCTTCCAGGACCTCCACCTCCCCGCAAGTCTGCCCTGCGGTTATGGGAGCCGTTAGCCCATCTGGTAGCAGCACCCGGGTCTTATATAAGCTGCTCCCATCCTTTTCCACAGGTACCATTATATCTTCCCCCGGGCAAAGTGCCAACCGGTTTTTCATCCCATCCGCCACATATACGTTGGCAATGGCTTGCCCGCCTCTTACCAACGGCGTCATTTCATAATGCTCCATGCCGTAATCCAACAGCATTTCCGCTTCCTCGAACATATCGCTGCAATTGAGCAACACCCCCACCAGCTGCATCCCGTCCCGTTCCGCCGCAAACACCAGGCACCGGCCGGCAGCCTTGGTATAGCCAGTTTTGATCCCGTTTCCCCCCTCGTAATTCCATAGGATCTTGTTCTTGTTTTTAAATGTCCTGGGCACAGCCCCCGTGCTGGTTCGATAATATTGGGTGGATACGATCTCCCGAAAGGTGGGATTTTGCATGGCCGCCGCCGCGATGCAAGCTAGATCGTAGGCCGTCGTATAATGGTCTGGGTCCGGTAAACCGTTGGGGGTGACAAAATTGGTGTTAAACGCGCCCAAGGCCTTAGCTCGCTGGTTCATCATGTTGGCAAACTGCGCCACGCCATGGCCGATATGCACCGCAATGGCCACGGCAGCATCGTTTCCGGAAGCCAACATGAGCCCATAGAGTAGATCCCGCAGGCTCACCGTCTCCTCCAGCTGCAAATACATGCTGGAACCCTCAACCCCATAGGCGCTGGCATCGGTGGTGACCATCTCGTCTAAATCCCCATGCTCAATGGCCAGCAATGCCGTCATAATCTTTGTGGTGCTAGCCATGGGCAACTGCTGATGGGCGTTTTTCGCATACAGTACCTTCCCTGTGGTGGCTTCCATTAAGATGGCCCCCGCTGCGCTGGATACCGGCTGTTGATCTGCTAGGGCGGGCAGAGCGGCCCATAGGGACAGGATGGCGATGGCGCCTGCTAGATACCGCCTTACTTGCCGCCCTATCATTTTGCTTCCTCTGCCCCTTTCTTATTGCACAAACCGGAAATCGCTTGCTCCAAGGTGGTGATCGCCTCTGGTATCAATTCAATGGCCCGATCCAAGGTGGTATTACTCTGGGCCGGCAAAACCTTTACGGTCCCGTTGGTCACGGACAAGAATGCCAAGGGGGTCAAGGTCATGCCTCCAATGGATGCCCCCGCAAAGGGATATCCTTTTTCTTCCTGTTCCATGGCCAGTTCTCCACCGCTCTTTGCAATGGGGCACGGGCCTTTTGCCGGCTTTGCCCCACCGTATTCGCCGCCTCCCGAAAAGAATCCCACGCTTACTTTGGATACGGGTAGGATCATGGTCTCCGTACCTGTCAGGATGGGGGTGCCCACCACGGTATTGACATCCACCATCTGCTTAATTTCTTCCATGGTGGTTTTCATAATGTTTTCGATGGGGTGTGCCATATCTTTTTACCTCGCCTGCTCCTACGTATTTGATGCCCAATGGCAATACCTATAATCTGCCAAGGCCGCAGGGTTCCTATGCCTTCCAGTTTCACCCAAAAGCACCGGCAGTCCCATATGGGCGCCACCTGGATCTCCAGCGCATCGGGCTGAAACAGTACCTGGAACAAGCAATCCGCCCCGATATGCAACGCCCCAGCGTATAGCACGGATCGGTATGCGTCCCCCAGTTTCCCCACTTTGCCCAACAGCCGCAGCCGGTCCAAGGCGAACCATGCGGCCCGCTGGGAAGCCAACGCTTTCCCCAAACCCTTCCATGATCTTCTTCCTGTATGCTGTTTGCCCAAAGGGAGCTGCCGCCGTCCCAAATACAGCCGCAGGGGAAAGTATTGCACCGCCATATCCATGCCGATGGGTACAAGGCCGAAAAACGTCCGTAAGGAAACATGCAGCCGGATCTCTTTCCCTTCCCAATGCAGAAAAAAGGAAAGGGGCGTATTCCATAGAAGGCCCGCCATCCCCAAGGATATGGAAATTATAATAAGAAAAAAGGCCATGTCCCCTCCAAATGTAGGTACTGGCCTTAGTATTCTGCCAAGGTTGGAAACTTATGTCCAGCCGATCGGCTGATTGATTGGTAAAACGAAATCACAGAAGGGGATTTGGCAATTCCAACTCCAATTGGTCTGGATCTTTTTCAGGAACGGAGGGGGCTTGTAAGGCCATATCCTCCATTTCGTCCGAAATATCTTTGGAGAAGGTCTCATAGCTGGGCAACTCTCCCAGATCGTGGAGGCCAAACTGCCGCAAAAACGCGTCCGTGGTGCCAAAGAGCATCGGCCGGCCCACTGCGTCCTTGCGCCCCAGCTCTTGGATGAGTCCCAATTTAAGCAGCTGGCTCACGGAATATTCGCACCGGACGCCTCGGATGGCCTCGATATCGTTCCGGGTAACCGGCTGCTTGTAGGCCACCACGGACAGGGTCTCCAGCATGGCTTGGGAAAAGCTTTTGGTCTGGGCAGGCTGCAATAGAGCCTCCACAAAGCCGGCATATTTCCGGTTGGACACCAACTGGACCGTATCCCCTGTACGATAAAGCTGGACGCCCCGGTCCTGGGCCGCATAGCTTTCCTCCATTTTGCCCAGGATGGACTGCAATTCCAGTTCCGTTAACCCCAGCGCCCGCTGTAGGGACACCAGATCCACCGGCTCCCCGGATACGAACAGGATACATTCGATGGCGCCAAACCATTCCTGATCGGTTTGCAGCTTTCCTAGGTCCATTCTTTCACCATCCATCTTATTCTTCATCCATATAGGTCGCGCCCTGGTCGTCCTCGCCCAATAGGTTGCCTCGCAATATGCGGATGGGGGCATAGGGCTGGTTCTGCTGAATATGCACCTCGCCCCGGGTCAACATATCCAGCAGGGCCATAAAGGTTACGATCATTTCCAGCTTGCAGGTGTTTGGCGGAAATAGCTGCCAAAACTCCACTTGGGATTTCTCCCGCAACAGGTTGCGCAGCTTGCCCAGCTGGGTACGTACGGTAAAGGTGTCCGCTCGCACCTCCTGATCCTGTATGGCATTTTCCTGGGCCAGTTCCCGCTTGTGCAGCAGCTCCAAAAAGGTCTCAAATAGCCCTTCCCTGGTACCGCCTTCCCATACCACCTCTTGGGGCGGCAACAAAAATTCCTCCGGCAGCTTGGTATACATGCCTCTAGCTGCCTGTTCCAGCTCCTGCAACCGCTGGCCTGCCAGCTTGATGGCTTTGTATTCCCGCAATTGACGGATCAAGGTTTCAGCTGGGTCCTCCCCTTCCTCCTCTTCCTTGGGCGGTCTAGGCAAAAGGGAACGGGACTTAATATAAACCAACGTGGCCGCCATGGTGAGAAACTCGCTGGCCGTATCCATATCTAGCTCGTCCACCTGGGCCATATAGGCCAAATACTGGGTGGTGATCTCGGAGATAAAAATATCCTTGATATCCACCTCTGCCTGCTCGATCAGATGGAGCAGCAGGTCCAACGGGCCGTCAAATTGCTTAAGATGTACCTGATACGCCATTTTAAATCAGGCCCATCAGCCGGAAAAGCAAGCGATAGATCCCATCTATGCCATATACTATCCCGTTTACCAAGGGGGACATAATGGTGCTCAATACGCCGGTAAAGAGCAGCACCAGCAGGATGATATAACCATACCGCTCCAAGAAGGAAAACACCCTATAGGTTTTTTTCCCCCGCAGGAACAGGCACTGGGCTACATGATAACCATCCAGCGGGGGGATGGGCAGCAAATTGAAAATGCACAAGCTGATATTCAGGAAAAAGAAGTTGCTAAACAGCTCCATCCCCGCCTGGTTTACGCCGGTGGTAAAGATGAAAATATATAGCACGCCCATGCTTAAAAAGGCCAAGATCAAATTGGCCGCCACGCCAGCCAGGGAAACGATCAGCTCATCCCGGCGGGCATTTTTAAAGTAGCGGGTGGAGATGGGCACGGGCTTCGCCCAGCCGAACCGGAACAACAGCAGGGTCAAAAAGCCCAGCGGGTCAATGTGGGCAAAGGGGTTGATGGTCATCCTGCCCATGTTCCGGGCTGTGGGGTCGCCCAGCTTATATGCGGCATACGCGTGAGCCCATTCGTGGAAGGAAAGGGCGACCAGGATCGCCGGGATCCGGTAGAGCAGCTGGGTCAACATCCCCGAGGGGTTAGAAAATAAGCTCGTAATACCAAACAATCTTGCAGCACCTCATATAAACATAGATGCTGTTATTATACGCTATGGCCGATCTCTTTGGCAAGCCTGTTGCCATCCGCCCGTCAAAATACCCCCGTAAGCCTAGCCATGCACCCATCTTTGCAGCAGCATGGCCGTATAATCCAGCACCTGGGCCTGCACAAGATCCTCTGCCGGCAATAGGTCGACCTGGCACAGGACCTCCCCGTCCCCATCCACATACGTCACCCTGCCCACAGCCTCTTGGCTGGAAACAGGGGCATTTAGGATTTCCGGCAAATCATATTGCGCCTCAAAGCTTACACCTTTTGGCAACAGCAGTATGGCGTCGCTAGCCGCCACCAAGGCCACGCAGTTTCCCTTTGCCCCCTGCACCGGTACCGCATCCACCAAAACGGATTCCGCCCGAGCTAAAGTTTTTACCTCATACGCTGCAAAGCCGTGCTCCAAAAGGGTGGTGGCCGCAGATGACCGGGCGCCGGAATCCGGCGCGCCGATTATAGCGCAAAGCCAGGTCGCCCCGTTGCGCTTGACGCTGAACACGCCGCAATATCCCGCCGTATTGGAGGAGCCGGTGGCCACGCCGTTACAGCCGGGCATGGATTTGATCAACCGGTTGGAGCTGGCAAGCTGGGTCTCCCTGCCGTCCGGATGGGTGATCGCATCAAGAAAAAGGCCGCTATAGCTGGTAAAGGACGGGCTTGCCATCAGCGCCCTTCCTAGGGTGGCCAGATCCTGCGCCGATAGCTTGACCCCCGTCCCCATTATGTCCCTGTATTCCGCCTGAATGTTTAGGCCCAGCAGCCGCTCCTGGATTCTCGTTAGGCAAGCTTCCTCCGTGCCGAACACCGCTTCCCCCAGGGCATAGATGGCGTCCCCGGCGGTAATCATGATGCCGGCCTTGAGCAGGGACCCCGCATCTATGACCTCCCCTGGGGATAAAAAAGCAGTTGGGCCATGGATGTCCGCCGCCGCATGGCTTATGGTCACCGTCATATCCAATCCCAATAGGCCTTCGTCGATCCCTTCGCATACCGCCAATAGCGCAGGCAAGCGAGAAAGGCCGCCTACTTCCAGCTTTTCATCCCCCTGGACCCCATATACCACCTGGCCGCTTCCCTGCTCCATCAGCACCGCCGCTTTGGCGCCGGCAAGCTCCAGGTCCGCTTCCCCATCTGCCCAGGCCATTTTGCCCGGCAGTAGCCACAACATGGCAAGCGCAGCGGCAAGCAAGCGTTTTCCCATAGAAATACCCCCCTTGTTCATGCATACTATTACATATGTATGAAGCAAAGGGGGGCGCCATACGGATATAGGGGATATTTTCCGGCTCTAAATCCCTTATTTCTTACCCAAAAGCTTATTCCAAAGCCTTTAGGAAGGATTGGCCCGTGGACCAAGGCCGGCCTGTTATGTGTTCAAACACCGTGCTGCCAATGTCGGCGAAAGTCTCCCGGGTGCCCAAATCTATCCCGTTTTGCATGCCAGGCCGCCAGGCAAGGATAGGAATGTATTCCCGGGTATGGTCTGTGCCGGGATAGGTGGGATCGCAGCCGTGATCCGCCGTAACGATCAATAGATCCGCCGGCCCCATAGCCGCCATGATCCGGGGCAGCTGCCGGTCAAAATATTCTAGAGCCTTGGCATATCCTTCCACATCGTTCCTGTGGCCATAAAGCATGTCCGTATCCACCAGGTTGGTGAAGATCAGATCCCCATCGCCCCCTTGTACATACCGCAAGGTGGCTTCGATGCCGTCATGGTTGTTCTTGGTGTGGTCTGCCAAGCCGATGCCTCGATGGCAAAAGATATCCTCGATCTTACCAACGGCAATGGTGTGATATCCCTGGGCTGTGAGCCCATCCAGGATGGTTTCCTTCACTGGGGGCACTGCAAAGTCCCGCCGATTTTCCGTGCGGGTATAGTGGCCGTTGCTTCCGATAAAAGGCCGCGCGATCACCCGCCCCACCAGATCCGGCCCCACCAGCATGGCCCGGGCTGCCTCGCACATTTCATATAGCGCTTCCGGGGGGATCACGGCTTCATGGGCGGCCACCTGAAATACGCTGTCCGCAGAGGTGTATACGATGGGCTTTCCCGTGCGCACATGCTCGTCCCCCAGCTCCTGGATAATGGCCGTGCCGGAGGCTACGCAATTCCCCAGGGTCCCCCTGCCGATTTTGGCCTCAAACGCCTCCATGATCCGGGGTGGGAACCCGTTGGGATAGGTCTGGAAAGGCTCCTCCATGATCACCCCCGCCATTTCCCAATGGCCGCAGGTGGTATCCTTGGCGTGGGTCTTTTCCATGGCTCGCCCATATGCCCCCTGGACCTCTCCCCCATAGGCTGGCAGGCTATGGACGCCCTGGATCTGGGAAAGCCCCATGGCATACATGTTCGGTACGTCCAAATGGCCTCGCTCCCGGCAAATATTGCAAATGGTATTGGCCCCAGCATCGCCAAAATCCGCCGCATCCGGCAGGCTGCCAATGCCCGCGCTATCCAATACCACTAAGATCGCCCGTTTATGCTGTGCCATAATTCTAATCCTCTCTTTTGTTTCGCCTTGGTTGATGGTTAGATTGATTCTATCATCCTCCGCCCGGCCCGTCAAATCATTTGAGCCATGCCCGTAACGCTGCCGGCGCGGCCCCGCTCTCCAGCAGGATGCACACCAATACAAAGCCTGCTGCCCGTTGCGGCAATCCTTCCACCGGCTGGCCCGCCCGTTCGTGGAGATCCGATAAAACCTGTAATAGCACCCCCATCACTAGAAAAAGCCCAGGGGCCACGCAAAGGGGTATGCTCCAGCCAAGCCCTTGCAGTCCAAGTTCTTGCTCTAAATAAAAAATACCCGCACCCATAAAGAAGCCTTTCAATGCCACCGGCACCCCGCTAGCCACCAATAAGGGAGGCCAAAGTCTGGGAATAAAAGCCAACATAAATAGCAGAAGGTTGAGGGCGATGGAATGCAATAGGCCGGGTCCAAGCTGGTAGGTACCGCCTTGCAGGCGGGAAAACGCACCCACTAGGACCGGTTCTGTATCCTGGGCCATTTTTGCGGTGGAAACGCCTGCAGCCACTCCCGCCACCAGAAAGAAAGCCAGATAAAGCAACAAATATGGGTGCTGCCCAAGGAGCGTCAGGGGCCCTTTGTTCAGCTGCATGCGGTTGGAATGTTGTATATTCATGCTTCCATATATACGCCCCTTCCCAGGGATATATGTCCAGCATGCAGAATTCTCCTAACGGTCTTTCGCTTGCATGGTCCCATATGGAACAGGCAGGGCAAAAACGCATTCATGGCTGAGAGCGGGCCCATGCTTTTTGACCGGCATACCCGCCTTTCTCCCCCAGCCGCCAAACAGCCCATTTTTAAAAAGCATACCACCAAACGCGTTTTTTATTTTCAGATATGACGGACATATTTTTCCACAAATAGAGAAAAAGGCCAGTTATCTTATAGGATTCAATTTTTTGTCAATGAATATAAAAAATTGTCGAATCGCATATAAGAAAAAGTCATGCACGCCTTTGTCTCCAGCCAGCGTCCAGTACGCATTTGTGCCTTTGCTGAGCGCAAAGCAGGCATCCTTACAAATGGTCCCCCATAGCCTTCCCCAGGCTGGCCTACAAGGGACCATGCTTTTCAACGGGCCACACAAGAAAGGGCCCCTCGGCCCTTCCGGTAGACCTTTTCCCTAGCTCAGGGTCTTATTTAAGCGGCGAATGGTATACTGGGTCAGATTGGCGATAAATTCCTTGTTGGTGGGACGGGTTTTTGCATCTTCCACGGTGTTGCCAAAGATCTTATGCTGTGCTTTCATGTCGCCCCTGGTCCAGGTGACTTCGATAAAGTTGCGGATATTCCGCTCGATTTGTTTGGCATTTACGCCATGGATCTGGGCGGCATAGGGATAGGCCTCTTTGGAAAGGAAGATCGCTTTTCCCCGGTTGCGCACACAGTAGGAGATCACGGTTTTCGCTTGATAATATCCGGCTAGGTTCACCGGGCACCCCATGTGCCGAAACAGGAAGGTGATGGCCTCATCGATCTGCAAGTTCAAATCGTTTTCCCGCATCCTGTTCCGATACTGCTTGATGCTTCCATCTCGATCGGGGGCAAAATCCATCATTCTGCTGAAGATCAGCCCTTCATCCGTTGGCATTTGGATCTGATAGGTAACCCCTAAGCTCTCTCCCAACTGGATGGCCTCTTCCCCTTTCATGGAGGATAGGGCGAAGATCCGGGTATTCCTACAGCAGTTTTCCGCCTGCAACCACCGCAATACAGCAATACCATCCATTCTAGGCATGAGCATATCAAGTAGCATCATATCAGGCTCATATAGCTTGGCCTGTACTACGCCTGATGGGCCGTCCACCCCAGATGGAAGCAAGGAAATCAAGGGAATGGATGAGAAATATGTTTCCAGCCTTTCCCGAAGGGCTACATTATCCGTAATGATAAGCAAGCTATAAGGTTTCATAGCAAATACCACATATCCGATTTTTGTAAAAGAGGATCTAACTGGAAAAGAGAAAAAGCTATTAACGTACAAGCTATAGGATAAGTATAGCAGAATCTGGAAGCAAGCGCAATGCGTAGACAGTTTTTGCGCATGCATTCTGTAAAGGGACGGCAGACCCGCCCATTTAAAAAATAGAATTAAGCTGGAAATAATTTTTATATTTTGATATTTCCAGCTATAATCCTGTAAATATGTTTATTATTTTTTGTATTATTGTTTTTTTTAATCCAAGGTTTGTTGGTACATCCAGAGGGCGTAAATACAATAGCCGCGAAGGGGATCGTTTACAAATACATGGGTCACCGCACCCGCCAGCTTACCATCCTGCATAATGGGGCTTCCGCTCATACCCTGGACGATCCCCCCGGTCTTTTCGATGAGTCTGGGATCTGTGATCTGGACCACCATCCCTTTCCCGGCCGCGCTGGTTTGCGGATAGGTTTTTATGATTTGGCAATCATATGCCTGCACCCCATTTTCATCTATTGTAGTCAAGATCTGGGCAGGGCCTGTATGGATCTCCTCGGGATAAGCGAGCAACGCCCCGTCTGGATAGAGCGGGTTTTCTAAAGGCGCATATAGCTCCCCATATATGCCCATATTCCCGTTGGTATCCAACGTGCCCAGCCGCTGGCTAACCGTGCTGAACGCCCCTTGGATCTCCCCTGGCAATCCGCTGCTGCCTTGGGCGATCCCCACCACATTGGATTGCACGATCTCCCCTGTTTTTACAGACAATAACGTTCCTGTATCCACATCCGTAATGGGATGCCCCAAAGCGCCGTAGCGCAGGGTATCCATCGCATAGAAGGATAATGTCCCGATGCCTGCCGTACTATCCCGCACCCACATGCCCATTTTGTATATTCCGTCCTGTCGGTCCGCTGCGGGCTCGATGGTAACGTCTATGGACACATCGTCTCTGGAAAGCTGCAGGTCCACCGCCCCCTGGGTTTCATTACATAGGGCGGTAAGATGGGCCGCATCCTTTACCGCCGTCCCATTTACGCCCAGGATCACATCCCCCACCCGTATACCCGCTGCCTGGGCTGGGCAAATAGCCGTTCCATCCAAGGTTTCAAAGCTGCCCAATCCAACCACCAGCGCCCCCTCCGTATACAACGTAACCCCTACCGAATAACCTCCCGGCATTACCCAGATGGAATCCCGGGTATAAAAGTTTACTTTTTTCAGGGGGATCAGGCCAAACAAGTCCACCTGCACCGTATAACCGGCAGGGGTATCCGAATGGAGTTGCTCAGCCAGGTCCTGGGACACCGGTTGCTGTTTCTGTTCATATCGCAGGGAAAAGGGCGCGCCAATGCTGGCCAACCGGCTTTCGCTGTCAGAACCGATATAGGCTTGGCTCGGCAGCTCTCGCACAAGCCGTGCCGGTTCTCCATAGTTGAAGCTGAGCAGCAGCAAGCATACCAGCAGCCCAATACAGCGCACAAAGGCGCTCCCCCTGCGTATTTTCATGACACGTCACCTCAAAAAAAACACTGGGTTTCCGGGACACGGTCCCTTCATCCGCAGTGTTAGTTTCCTCGGCATATGCCTTGGCTATACGGTGGGAATATATTCTTTCCTTTTACAGCTTGCAGCGGCCGGTCAACCTATTTTGCCTTCTGCTTTAGCCGCCGCGCAGCTATCCACCAATTCCTTGGCGTGTTCCAAGGCGGCGGCGCTTTGGCCCGCTCCGCTCATCATGGCAGCTACCTGCACATAGCGTTCCTGTAAAGTAAGCGCCCGTAAAGACGTGCGGGCATGGCCGTCTGTTTCGCTTTTTTCCACCAGGTAATGGGCGTCCGCCATCGCTGCGATCTGGGGCAAGTGGGTGACGCACAGCACCTGATGGTCCCGGGCAATGCGTACCATTTTTTCCCCTACCACGCTTGCAATTCTGCCGCTGATCCCCGTATCGATCTCATCGAAGATCAGGGTCTCAATGGCATCCCCTTTTGCGAACATGGCTTTCATGGCCAGCATGATCCGGCTCATTTCGCCGCCGGAAGCCACCTTTTCCAAGGGCTTCAACGGCTCGCCTGCATTAGCGCTGAGCAGAAATTCCACCCGCTCCGCCCCCAGGGAGGAAATGCCATCCACCGGATGGAACGCTACGGCAAAATCCCCATGGGCAAAGCCCAGCTCCTTAAGCTCCTGCACCATGCCCGTTTCCAAAGCAGCAGCCGCCGCCCTGCGGGCCTGGGTCAACCCATCCGCCTGCTGCCTATATACCTCCGCTGCTTGCTGAAGTTCCCGCTCCAGGTTCGCCCGGCGCTCCTCCGAGCCTTCCAGCTTCTCCAATCGCTCTGCGCTGGCTGCCAGGTAACCCATGATCGCTTCATAGTCCTCGCCGTATTTCCGCTTCAGGCTATGGTACAGCGCCAGCCGTTCCTCGATCTGCTCTGCCCGCTGGGGGTCGTATTCAAAACCGGCTTGCATATCCCGCAGGCTATAACTGATGTCCTCTAGGGCGTAATACGCTTCCTCCAGCCGTTGGGACAAAGCTCCATATTCCGCCGAAAGCTCCCCGATCCCCTGGAGCTGCCGCCACGCAGCGTTGACCAGGGATAAAGCCGTCTCGCCTTCGCCGCTGAGGGCTTCGCTCCCCTGCTCCATGGCTTCCATGATCCGGGCCGCGTTTTGCAATACCTTCCGTTCTCCTAAAAGGGCTTCTTCCTCCCCTTCGTATAAGCCCGCTTTTTCTATCTCCTGGATCTGATAGCGCAGCATGTCCATTTCCCTGGCCCGTTCTTCCTCGGAGCCAAAGCCCTCCAAAAGTTCCTTCTGAACCTGCTTATATCGCGCAGCCGCTGCCGCCACGCCTTCTTTCCAGGGGCGGATCTCCTCTTGGGCAAAGGAATCCAAATACTCCATATGCCGGCTCTTGGACAACAAAGACTGATGGGCGTGCTGCCCATGCACATCCACCAGCTGGTCTGTGATCTCCTTGAGGGTAGCCAGGTTCACCAGGGCCCCATTGACCCTGCAAATGTTTTTGCCGGCCGCCGACATCTCCCGGGAAAGCAATAACTCCCCCGGTTCTTCACAGGGGAGGCCCATCTCCTCCAAAGCGGACAAAAGGCCGTCCCGGCCCTTTATCTCAAAAACAGCTTCCACCCGGGCTTTATCCGCCCCATGCTTGATCAACTCCCGGCTGGCCCGTTCTCCCAGCACCAGGTTCACCGCATCGATCACGATGGATTTCCCTGCGCCGGTCTCGCCTGTGAGCACGTTAAAGCCCGCGGTGAAGGCCACGTCCAATTCTTCGATCAAGGCTACATTTTTTACGAAAAGCCGTTGCAGCATATGCCTCTATACCTTCAATAGGGTCTGGAACCGGCGGATCAGCTCGTTGGCATCCGCCCCTTCCTTTACCGCGATAAAGATCGTATTATCCCCGGCGATGGTGCCGGCGATCTCATCCCAACGCAGGGAGTCAATGGCCTCTGTGGCCGCGCCCGCCGTGCCGGAGATGGTTTTTACAATGACCAGATGCCCCGTGGCGGTCATGGACAGCACCGAATGGGCGAAAATGCTGATGAACCGGTCCTTCAGTCCAGCCTCCGCCTTGTCCACGGTGGCGTATTTATAATTTCCATCGTCGGAAAGCACCTTGATCAGGCGCAATTCCTTAATATCCCGAGATACGGTGGCTTGCGTCACTTTAACCCCCTGTTCCCGCAGGCGGGCGGCAAGTTCCTCCTGGGTATCGATGTCAAAATGTTCAATAATGTCCAGAATGATGGCATGGCGCGCAGACTTCACGTGAATAAACCTCCCCCACTTGGTATTTGGTGAACGTGCGGATGCTAGGTAAGCTTGGTATGGATCAGCTGGTAAATGTTCCGCTGCTGGAATTGGATAAACTTCACCGTCCTTGGGCTTTTTCGAATGGTGATCATATCCTGCTGGTTAATATCCCGGGTATAGATGCCATCCAAGGCCAAATACCCATCGCTGCCCATACGCAGCCGCAAAGGCTCGCATGGGTCCGCCACAATGGGGCGGAAGCTAAGGGTATGGGGGCATACTGGTGTAATAATGGCCACATCTAGCCCCTGGGCCACCACCGGTCCCCCTGCTGAAATGGAATAGCCAGTGGAGCCATTGGGCGTGCTAACGATAATGCCATCGCAATATACGCTGCCCGCGTCCATTCCGCCGATGTTTACATTGATGTCCGCCACGCCGGAAAACCGGCGCTTATAGAGCAACGCCTCGTTGATGCAATCCTGGGGGGCTTCATCGTTGACCGAACAGGCCAACAGCATCCGCTCGTCCACCAAGAACTGTCCCTTTTGAAGTTTTTCCAGGGCAGCTGGGATCTCCTGGTGGCTAATGGCGCTCATGAATCCCACCCGGCCAAAGTTAACGCCTAAAACCGGCACATCCATAGGGACTGCCAGGGCCGCCGCCCGCAGGATCGTCCCGTCCCCCCCTAAGGCCAGAATGGCCTCGGGCTGGGCCGTGGAAAACGCAGGCGCCTCTTTAAACTGGGGCAGGTTACGAAGCGCGTCATCCAAGACGCAGGCCATAGAACGCTGCTCTGCTACTTGCAAAATATTCTGCACTGCGCCCAGTGCGCTGGGATTATTCGGATTGGCAAAAATGCCCAAACTATGCATATGACTACCCAACGATCTTTGTTTATTCATTATATGCGTATTTATGCGTTTTTTCAAGGGATTTTATCCAAAACAATGTGGGAATCCAATTCCCGGTGGCTTTGCTCCACAACTTCTTGCAGCCGTTTTTCCAAGGGGTCCCCTTGTGCGGCAACGGCCTCCTGACCCTTTTCCAGCAAAAGCAGGTATTCAATATTGCCCTTTGGCCCCGTAATGGGGGAATAATCCGCTTGGCGCACGGTAAAACCTGCGGCCATAGCTCCCTGCACCGCTTCCTGCAAAACGGATAAATGGGTCTTCGGGTCCCGCACCACGCCGTTTTTCCCCACTTTATCCCGGCCTGCCTCAAATTGGGGCTTTACCAGTGTGACCATCTGCGCCCCAGGCCTAAGGCAGGTAAACAAGGCCGGCAGGATCAGGCGAATGGAGATGAAACTCACGTCCATGCCGGCAAAGTCCAGGGGTTCGTCAAACCAATCCGGCGCCATATTTCGCGCGTTCATCCGCTCCATGGCCACCACCCGCCCATCGTTGCGCAGCCGCCAATCCAGCTGGCCGTACCCCACATCGATGGCATAGACCTTTTTTGCGCCGTTCTGCAACATACAGTCTGTAAACCCGCCGGTGGAAGCCCCTACGTCTGCGGCCACCACCCCCGTCAAAGAAAGGCCAAAGGCCTGGATCGCCTTGGCTAGCTTCAAGCCGCCCCGGCTTACAAAGGGGACCGGGTCCTCCTTTACCGTAAGGTCCTGCTCCGGGCCCAGGGGTTCCCCCGCTTTGTCCACCCGCTTTCCGTCGGCAAAGACCACCCCTGCCATGATCAATGACCGGGCCTTTTCCCGGCTGGGGGCCAAGCCCAGCTCCACCAATCGAACGTCCGCCCGGACTCCCTTCATCGTTTTTCCTCCATGTTTTCCAGCTGCCGCCGGATGCTGTCCACATCCAAGCCGCACCAGGCATATTGTTGGGATGCGGTACCTTGTGCCACCGGCGTTTCTCCCACGCCCAGGCGCGCCACCCGGACCCCCGTACCGCTTAACGCTTCGCATAGCCGGCTGCCCAAGCCGCCGGTCTGTAGCCCGTCCTCCAGGCATAGGATCTGCTTACAATGGCCTTTGATCGTCTCTAGCATATTGAGATCCATGGGCCGGATGCACCAAGCATTTATCACGCCCACGTCTTTCCCTTCTCCTGCCAGCAACGTCCGCTCCACCATAGGACCTTCCGCCACCAGGCTGATGGGCCGAAGGGGACGCAGGGTTTCCCACCTTCCCCGCTCCATCGGCCCTTCCAGCGGCCGGTTCATCAGCGCGCCCCGGGGATAGCGCACCGCTGCCGGACGGTCTGCCGCCAATGCCATCGCCATGACGGCTGCCAGTTCCTCCTGGCTGGATGGCGCATAAATATCCAATCCAGGAATGGTATGCAAATAGGCCAAGTCATATACGCCTTGGTGGGTTTCTCCATCCTCTCCCACCAGCCCCGCCCGGTCTACGGCAAATACCACCGGCAGATGCTGCAAGGCCACGTCATGAAGGATCTGGTCATAGGCGCGCTGCAAAAAGGTGGAGTAAATGGCAACCACCGGCCGCAAGCCGGTAGCCGCCATGCCTGCGGCCAATGTAACGGCATGCTGTTCCGCGATCCCCACATCAAAAAACCGCGCAGGATAGCGCCTAGCAAAATCCGTAAGCCCCGTCCCGTCCGGCATGGCTGCGGTGATTGCCACGATCCTCTTGTCCTGCTTTGCCAGATCGCACAACGTCATACCAAACACATCGGAATTGGTACAGGCTGTCTTGCCTCGGATATAGCCGGTCTCCGGGTCAAAGGCGCCGATACCGTGAAATTTATCTGGGCTGGACTCCGCCAAACTATAGCCTTTTCCCTTTTGGGTAACCGTGTGGATCACCACCGGCTGCCGCAATGCCTTTGCCTTTTCCAGCACCCGGATCAAGGCTGTCAAATCATGGCCGTCAATGGGGCCAAGATAGGTATAGCCCATCTCCTCGAACAGGACGTTGGGCAGCAAAAAATATTTGATCCGCTCCTTAAACCGGGATATGCGCCCATATAGGCCCGGGCCGATCCGGGGGATCTTTTCCACCCGGTCGATCACCCGGCGCTTTAGATCGTTATACCGCTTGCTGGTACGCACCTTGCATAGATGCATGGCCATGGCCCCTACGTTTTTGGCGATGGACATGCCATTATCGTTGAGCAGCACGATCAAGGGCAATCCGCTTTGTCCCCCGTCGTTCAGGGCTTCAAACGCCATACCGCCCCCCAGGGCCCCGTCTCCGATCAGGGCCACCGCGCAATGGACGGTATCCCCCCGTAACTGCATGGCCCGTAGCATGCCCAAGGCGGCAGAAATGGAGGTGCTGGCATGGCCTGTATTAAAGGCGTCGTGTACGCTTTCCTCCCGTTTGGGAAACCCGGCCAACCCATGGGCCTTTCGCAGGGTAGGAAAATCCGCGTAACGCCCTGTAAGCAGCTTATGTACATACGCTTGATGGCCAACGTCAAAGATCAGCTTATCCTTTGGGCTGTCAAATACCCGATCTAAGGCCATGGTAAGTTCTACCGCCCCCAAATTAGACGCCAAATGCCCGCCATTTTGGGACACCACATTGACCAAACATAAACGAATCTCCCGCGCCAGCTCCTCCAAGTCCTTTTGGGGCAGCTGTTTGTAATCCTCCAGGGATCCAATTCGATTCAGCAGCGGGGTATCCTGCATGTTTCTAAAGCCCTCCGTCAATGCTTTCGCTCCAGGGTAATATCCACAAGCTCCGTCAAATAGTTTGCGCCGGAGCCGAAACAGGCCACAGCATTCCTGGCCTTTTGGGCGGTCTCCTCCGCCATCTGCTTGGCCGTCTCCAGGCCATATAGGTTTACATAGGTCAGCTTATGGGCTTCTTTATCCTTGCCTAGGGTCTTGCCCATGGCTGTGAAATCCCCTTCCACGTCCAAAATATCGTCCGTAATCTGGAATAAAAGCCCGTATAAAGATCCAAACTCGCTAATGGCATGAAGCTGCCGGGCGTCCGCATTGGCAATATGGGCGCCTGCCAAGGCCGCCGCCTTGATGATGGCCCCGGTCTTTCTGGCATGGATGTATTGCAGCCTATCCGCGCCGGCAGTTTCATCCCCTTCGGATTCCAGATCCGCTGCCTGACCCGCCACCATGCCGCACACCCCTGCGCCCCCCGCCACGGAGCGCACCGCTTCCAAATACCCTGGGTTGTCCCCATGGAGGGCCAAGGCGCTAAGCATCACCTCAAAGGCATAGGACAGCAATCCATCCCCTGCCAGCACGGCCATCCCTTCTCCAAACACCTTATGGTTGGAGGGCTTGCCCCGGCGAAAATCGTCGTCATCCATGGCGGGCAAATCGTCATGGATCAAGGAATAGGTATGGATCATCTCCAAGGCGCAGGCAACCGGCAGGGCATCCTCCACATCCCCGCCCAGCATCTCGCATACCGCCAGGGTCAGGCAGGGCCGAAGCCGCTTTCCCCCATTGTATAGGCTATAAGACATGGCCGTAAGCAACCCCTTTGGTATATAGGGATTCCCCATATATTCTTCCAGCGTGCGGGCCGTTAGCGCCCGGTATCGTTCCACGGATTCCCGATAGCTCATTCCTGGATCTCCTCAATCTGCATCCCAGCGTTTACCTGCATCAGCCGCCCCTCATAGCCTTCCAACAGCTTACGGCAATAGTCCGTGAGGGTCATGCCTTCTTCATACAGTTTCACCATTTCGTCCAGGGACAAATTCCCTGCCCCCAATTTTTCCACAATGGCATCCAGCTTTTCCTTCGCCTGCTCAAATGTAAGCTCCTTCTTTTTAGCGGCCGCCATAGGCTTTATGCTCCTCCACCTGTTCGATCGTAATATCCGCCCGGCCATCCCGCAGGATAAGCCTTGCCTCCATGCCGGGCTGTAGTCCCTTTATGCTGCCCGCATATCCGTCCCCGACCTGAACCATGGCGTAGCCACGGCCCAGCACCCTGCGCGGGTCCAGCTCGTCCAGCCTAGCCTTACATGCATCCACGCCAGCCTGGGCGCCAAGCAAGGCCTGCCGCAAGCCGTGCTCCATTGTAACTGCCTGCTGGCCGATCTCCTTTTCCAGCAAGGCCAAGGTATGGCTCGGCCGGGTAAAAGCGGCCGATTGCCCCAAAGCCTCCAATTCCTTTTGCAGCCGCTCCACCCGCTCCCGGCAAAACCGGGATAGGGCCTGTTCCGTCCCTTCGATATCCCCCATTAGCCTATCGTACTCCGGCACGCACAGCTCCGCTGCCGCGCTGGGGGTCGGCGCCCGCAGGTCCGCCACAAAATCCGCAATGGAAACATCCGTTTCATGGCCCACCGCGCTCACGATGGGGATGCTGCATGCATAGATGGCCCGGGCCACGCATTCCTCATTAAAGGCCCACAGATCCTCCAAGCTGCCGCCGCCCCGGCCCACGATCAGCACATCCGCCGCTTTGTGGGCGTCCATCCATTGGATGGCCTTGGCGATCTGCTCGGCCGCGCCCTCCCCCTGCACCTTGACAGGGTACAGTAAAAGGCCCATGCCTGGGAACCTGCGCCGGGTGATCTGGAAAATATCCTGGATGGCCGCCCCAGTTGGGGACGTAACCACGCCGACGCAGCGGGGCAAGCGGGGGATGGGCTTCTTATGGGCCGAGTCAAAAAGGCCCTCCGCCTCCAATGCCGCCTTGCTGGCCAGAAACTGGGCATACAGGTCCCCCTGGCCTTCCCGCTGGAGCTTGGTGACATACAGCTGGTATTGGCCATCCTTTACATAGAGGGAAATGCTGCCCGTCACCGTGACCATTTCCCCATCCTTTGGCAAGGGATGCAAGGAAAGGGCATGCTGCCGGAACATGACGCACCGAACCAGGGCGGCCTCGTCCTTCAGGGAAAAATACAGGTGGCCGGAGCTATGCCGCTTAAAGCCGCTGATCTCTCCCCGCACCTGCAAGCCCTGTAACAGGCCGTCCCGCCGCAGCAGGTTGTTAACGTATTCGTTTAGCTGGGATACCCCCAGGATATAGCCGTTAACCCTTTCCATGTTCCAACCGTGCTTGTAGCGCCCGTTGGGCGGATTCCACCGTGTTGTCCATCAGCATAGCGATGGTCATGGGACCCACTCCCCCCGGTACAGGGGTGGTAAAGGCCGCCTTTTCACATACCGGGCCAAAGTCCACGTCCCCCTGCCATTTCCCCTGGATCCGCACCTGGCCTACGTCGATGACCACAGCCCCTTCTTTGACCATATCCGCTGTGATCAACCCCGCCTTGCCCACCGCGGCAATCAGGATATCCGCCTCCCGGGTGATGGCGCCAAGCTCCTTTGTGCGGGAATGACAAATGGTCACCGTGGCATCCTCCCGTAGCATCAGCAGGGCCATAGGCTTGCCCACGATGTTGCTTCGGCCCACCACCACGCATCGCTTCCCCGCAATGGGAAGCCCCGTGCGTTTCACCAACGCCAATATCCCTTTGGGGGTACAGGGTATAAAGCCAGGCTGGCCGGTAAGCAGGGCGCCGGCGTTTTGCACGTGGAACCCGTCCACATCCTTTTGTGGATCGATGCAGGCGATCACCTTGTCCGGGTCCAAATGGCCGGGCAAGGGCAGCTGTACCAGGATACCGTGGACGGTATCATCCTGGTTGAGCTGCCGGATCTTGTCCAGAAGCGCCCCTTCCGAAAGGCTGGCCGGATAGGTATACTGCTCCGCAAGGATCCCCAGCTCCGCCGCCCGCTTTCCCTTGGACCTTACGTAAAGCTGGGATGCGGGATCTTCCCCCACCAGGATCACTGCCAGCTTTGGCGTGATCCCTTGGGCGGTTAGGGCGTCTACTCGTTTTTTAAGATCCTCGCAAAGGGTTTGGGCGAGGGCCTTTCCATCTAAGATCTGTCCCATCCATTTGCCTCCTGTAAGATCCGGTCCCGGGTCAGCAAGGCAACCCCAACGGCGTTGTCTGTGCTCAGGGCCGGATCGCCAAAATATAGATCGATGTCGGCCTTTTCCAGCCGTTCTTGCAACATTTCCCGCAGCAGCCCGCTGGAGGCCACGCCGCCTGCCAGCAAGATACGGTTTCGCCCCGTCTTATCCGCCGCCTGCACGATAAGCTTTGTAAAGGTTCTGGCCAGGCAATCGTATACCGCCAAGGCCAGCTCTCCCATCTGGGCCTTGCCCAGCAAAGAGCGGGCTGCCGTTTCCACCCCGGAGAAGGAACACCGCAGCTCCTTTACGCTGGCCGGCAGCTTAATGTTGGTGTCTCCCGCTGCCCGTGCGACCGCTTCCAAATGGGCGCCTGCCGGGAAGGGCAGCCCCATCGCCACCCCCAGCCGATCCACCAGTTGGCCTGCATGCAGATCCTCCGTACCCCCCAATAGGCGAATGGATAATCCCGCGTCCACAGTAAAAATCTCCGTAGTGCCGCCGGAGATATGCATACCCAAAATAGGCAGCTGTTCTAGCAGGGCTTCATTCCCCAGCATCGCCGCCCGCACATGCCCTTGCTGATGGGAGGTATGGTAGGGCGTCAGACCCAATCCTGCGCCCAAGGAAGCAGCGGCCATGCGGCCTGCCAAAAATACCGGCATATAGGAATCCGCTTCCGGCCTGGGCCGGCTGCTGACCCCAATGCCTCGGATCTGGCTGCGATCCAGGCAGGCTAGCATACCGGGGAGCAAGCTCTCCAGATTCCGCACATGCTGAAACAGCCCTTCGCTCTGCCGCAGGCCCCTTTGGCCCAACTTGACAGAAAGCACCGTCCGTTTTTCATAGACGATGCCCTTTTCATCCACGCATGCCACGGAGGTGGTATAACAGCTCGTATCGATTCCAAGAAACAGGCCCATCAAGAGGCCTCCCCGCCTTCCAACCGCTTGGCCAGCGTGCCCAGCATGCCATTGATATAAGCGGGGGATCGTTCTCCTCCAAAGGATTTTGCCAGCTCCACCGCTTCGTTAATGGAGACGCTGCAAGGAATATCCTTGCGATAGAGCATCTCGTAAATGGCCACCCGCAGGATGGAAAGATCCACCCGGGGCATACGGTCGATCCGCCAGCCTACCGCCAGTTCTTCAATGGTTTGGTCGATCTGGACGCTGTTGGCTTCAATGCCCGCCAGCACCGCCTGGGAAAATGCCAAATCCTCCTGGGAGGGGGACTCCTGAATGCCGGACTTGTCCAGCACTGCCTCATAGGTATCCTCGCCCCCAAATAGGCTTGCAAAGGCCAGCTTCATTGCCACTTCGCGGGCTGTCTTTCTGCTCATGGTTCTCTATTCTCCGTCTTTATTTCTTTCTAAATAGTCGGCTAAAAAATTCTTGCACCCGGTCAACGCCGCCTTCATCCAGCAGCGCGCCTAAAAAAGACAAGGCTGCCACCACTGCAAACAGGAATAAAGTGCGCCAGAAGTTGATTACAAACACCAGGATACAGAACAACAGCCCTCCCAGCGCTCCTAGGATCTGCCACTTGTGTTGCAAGAAAAATGCCAGGAGTTCTTTTTTGTGCATACCTTACCTCCAGCTTACTTCTGCAACGCTTGCGACGGGCCGCTGACCACCATAATGCTCACTTCCCGCACCTGGATCCCCGTAAGGGTCTCGATATGCTCCCGCAAAGAGTTGCGCAGGGCCTCTGTGGTTTCGGGAATGTTGGCGTCGTTGAGCAGGGACAGCTTGAGCTGAATGCCAATGCCGTTTTCCTGCAAGGTGATTACGCTGGCGACCTCCCGGATTCTAACATTGGTTTTGCAATGGCGCTGCACCATTGCGTCGATGGCGGAAAGGGCGATCTGGGTGGTGCCATAATCGCCAGCGGATACCAACGCAGAGGTGACCGGCGGCTGCGCAGGCGTCCGGTCCCCCCGGTTGAACCCAACCAAAATGGCCAGGGACAGCAGGAAAAGCACAACGCCTGTCCCACCCATCACAAGGGCAAAATTAAGCGTCCCCAGCTGGGTTCGATAGGCATCTATCGCCATCCGCAAGGTATCCAAGGGATACAAGCCCGTTGCCATGACCAGCAACAGCAGGCCTACCACCATGCCCAACAGGGTCAGGACAACCAGAAGGAATCGATGAAAAATGCTTGGCTTCATATAAACACGACCTTTCTGCTATGAAACAGCCCGGAACAACACGCCAAAGGGCGATCAGGCTAAACCCGATCGCCAGATTCTGCGGGTCATACATCCGGGCAAAAAATCATTATGCCTTTATGCCTCGGGCTTTTCCGTCACGGAAACAGAAGGGGTTTTTTCCGGCTTTTCAAAGCTGATGGACTGGACGGCCACATTGATGGTGGATACGGTGAGGCCCGTCATGTTTTCGATGGTAGCCTTGACTTTTTTCTGAATGTTTTGGCATACCTCGTGGATCTTAAAGCCATATTTCACCACCACGCTAATGTCGATATTAACATTTTCTTCGGTGAAATCCACACGGATCCCCTTGGTGAGGCTCTTTTTCCCGCCCAGCATGCCGCTGATGCTTTCCGCCACAGTACCGCTCAAATTTTCCACGCCCTCCACCTCGCTGGCAGCGAGATTGGCAATGGTTGCGATTACGTCCGGCGCAAATATAATCTTGCCGCCCTCGATGGCGGTCACATCGGTGCTGATGCTCTTGTCAGATGCCATGGTATTGCCTCCTTGCGTTGATCTTTCGTATATTATATCAGATTTTCCCAGCCCTGCAAACACAATTGCCTTTGTTCCCTTTTTATTTTCAATTTGTACATCTTTTACTGGGCTTGGGATAAAATCTTGATATTATCCGCGCTTTCCCCGGTTTCCCTGGTCACCACGTCCAGGATCTGGGCCACCTGCTCGCTGCTCAACTGCGGACAATCCACCACCACGTTCACCGAGCCCTTATGGAAGGTGACCGCCGCATCGGAAAACCCCTTGGCGCGCAGCAGATTTTCTATGGTAAATTCCGCCTCCATGTTTTCCACCAACGCCAGCTTCTGCGCCTGGGCATCCGCTAGGGTCTCCGCATCGCTATAGGATACGGCGATCACTTCATCCAAATATTCGATCTCCGTCGCCCTGACCGCATCCCGTTCCGCCCGGAAGGAGGCAAAATAATCCGCATCCGTCTGCTCCACATCCATCTCATCCACTGCCGCCTGCATACCCGCATCCTCGGTTTCGGGTTCCCCTTGTGCTAAAACCGGTTCCGTTCCTTGATTAAGCCGTATGTTCAGGACCACAGCCCCTACCAGCAACGCCCCAGCTACCAATAATACCGCATATTTTCTAATAAAGCCCTTGGTTTTCATCCTTCTCCTCCTTCTTCATAAGCCGGCCGGCTCATCTCAAACACCTCGATACATCCTGGATCGATCCCCAGTACCGTCTGTACTGCGCTTTGTAGCCGCAGCTTTACGGCGATATCCGCCGCCCCTTCCGCGATCACGATCACCCCCCGTACCGCCGGGGCCTTTTCCGTCAGGACCAACGCCTCGTCATTGAGGGTGGCGGGGGCGGATACCTCCGTACGGTTTTCGTTGACGGTGGCGGTCTCTGTGCCTGCGCTTTCTTGGGTACTGCTTTGTACCTCTGTACGCATAGCCGGCACCACCTGGGCGCCGGTGTCGTAGGTGATCATCACCTGTACCTTTCCCGCCCCCCGTATGCAGGACAATGTCTCCTCCAGCCGTTCTTCCACGGCGGTTTCTGCTGGGGCTTCCACCATGCCTGCCTGGGCTGGTTCCTCCGCCTCTTTCCCGCAGGATGCTGTGTACACCAAGATCCCCAGGGCGGCCAGCAACACATACACCGCCAGTTCGATCCGCTTATCCCCCTTCATCCGGGCAGCCAAACGGCCCAGAGGTTCAGTAACTGCCTTCCATTCCTTCATGGCGCCTCCTGCCAGGCGGAAAGGATGCCTTCCGCCAACATCCAAAATATGATCAAGTCCACCCCCCGGGCGGCGCTTTTTTGCAGCGCCCCCGCCGGGAGCAAAAACCCCAGGATACATCGTAAAATCGCCGCCGCGCTCACCTTGAGCACGATCCCATATAGCCAGCCCATGCTTTCTATCCTCCGCTGCCCAACGCCACCACCAGCCCCATTGTTAACACGAACATCAGGGCCACCAAGCCGGCGCATGCAAACATATACCTGCATATATCCGCCATGCCGGTGAGCATCTTCGGCATCCGGCTATCGGACACCTGCGCGCACAAGGCGCCGGTCAGCTGAAAGGCAAGGCTCATGCCCATCAATTGGAGCAAAGGCATCAGCACCACCCCCAAGGCCATCACCACCCCTGCCATGCCCGCGGCGTTTTTGATCAGGATGGTGCAGCCCCGCACGCTATCTAAACTTCCCGCCACCACGCCGCCCACCAGCGGCAGAGACTTATCCAGGGTATACTTCATGGTACGGAAGCTGATGCTGTCCACGCCGCCGGCGCTCATGCCTCCCAAGGCCATGGCCCCAAGAAAAACCGTGGTGATCCCGCCCATAGCCCATTTTACAAAGGATTTGATGGTATTCGCCAAATGGGTCACCTGTTCCCGTCCAGCCAACGCCCCCACGATATACAATACCCCTGCCCCCATGACCCCAGGCAGCAGCACACTCTGGACCACTTTGGCCACGGTGCCGCTGAGGAGCACGAACATGGGTTGCACCATGCCCGCAGACGCCGTGGCCCCAATGGCGGCCAGCAGGGTGACCAGCAAAGGGGAAACGGTTTCCAGCAAGCCGCACAATTCCTGGATGACCCCGGCGGTCATGGCCAGCTGATCCGCCAGCAGGGCGCTTAGGATCATAACGCACACGCTATAGCATAAAAAGGAGGCGATCTCCTTTACATTGGTTTGCTTTTCCCCCAAAAGTGCGTCTAATAACCCGGTCAACAGGGCAATGCCTATAATGGAGGCCAAGGACCCAAGCCCCTGGGCAAGGGTCGCTTTTACCGTTTCCCACAGCCCTTCCAGCAACCCCTGGGCCTCCAACCCCTCTCCCCTGGCAAACCCGGCGATCAGGCTATTGATATCCCCGTGGCCCCACAGATCCTGAACCTGGGCCGGCAGTTTCCCATAGCTCTCCTCCCAGGCGGATAGGTCGTATTGGGCCTGGGTGGCGTCCAGGATGCTTTCCAGCTCCGCCTCCAGGGCCATGGCCTTGCAAGGCCAAAGCAATGCCAGCGCCAGGATCAACCACAAGCCTTTTTTCATATCCCCTCCAGGAGGCTACGCAATAGCTCCAGCACCGCCAGCAGCGCCGGCAGGGCCGCCGCCACGATCATCACCCGGCCTGCCAATTCCACCTTGGAGGCGATAGCGCTCTCCCCCGCGTCCCTACAGGCCTCCGCGGCAAATTGGGCCACATAGGCGATCCCCAACACTTTGAATACCAGCTTGAGCTGTTCTACCCCCAAGCCAAACCGTCCGGTCACCCCTTCCACCGCTTGGCGTATGGCGGCGATGTCCGTTAGGGCATAGCTCAGCAGCACAAAGCATGCGGCAATGCTAAGCTGTAGCCCCATTTCCGGCTTATAGGCACGCAGCAACACGGCACCGCAAAGGGCCACCAGCGCAAGCCCTGCCAGCTTAAATACCGTCATGGTCAATACAACCCGAAGATCCGCTTCACTTCCTCAAACAGCGAGCCGATCTCCCCCAATACCATCCCCAATACGATCACCAGCCCCATCAGGGCGGCCAGCATGGCGATATCGTCCCGGCCCGTTTGCTTGAGCAGCTGGCAGCTCACCGCCACCAGCATCCCTATGCCTGCGATCTTCAATACGATTTCGATCCCCATCTTTCTTTCCTTTCGTATTCTTATAGGATCAATATGGCCATGGCCAGGCCCATAAGCAGGCCCAGCGTCCCATACAAATTGCCCCGTTTTTCCTGTTCACGGCGCAGGGCTTCCCGCTGCTCCGTCAACTCTGCCAACAACCCTTGGGCAGATTTTTTCCGGCCCTCCGCTTCCGGGTAGGAAAGGATGGGCCCCGCGTTTCGTAAAATGACCAGATCCCCTTCTGAAAGGCCGTACGGCGCTTTTTCCGCCAGGGCCTGTATCCAGGCTCCCTCAATCCCCCATTCCGGCAACAAGGCGCCAAAAGCCGCCCAAAATGGTCCCAGTAAGCCATCTGCTCTTCCCAGGGTTTGGACCAGCCGGCTAAGGGGCAGGGTCTTGTATTCCATCTGTAAGAGCAGCCTGGGCAATTCCTCTAAAAAAACGCTGAGGGCTTGAGCCCGCGCCTGTACCCTGTAGCTTTTGGCGTACCCGATAAACATCCCCAGCCCCAACGCCCCAAGGGCCCCCATCAACCGCATGGTTCCTCCTTTGCCCGATATACCGTCTCCAGCCGGGGCGGTTGGCCTGCCTGCCGGCGCAACAGGATCACCTGGGTAAAACACCCATTTTGGATCAGCGGGAACAGGCTTTTGCGCCGTTTTAAATCCTCCCAGCCGTCCCCGTGGGCGCTGGCTAAAATCCGCACCCCGCACCCCGCAGCCTCCAACACAGCGTCTGCATCGCTCTGGCCTGCCAACTCATCCGTGACCAACACCTCCGGCCCCATGCCCCGCACCAGCATAGACATGGCTTGGGCCTTTTTACAGCCCTCCAGCACATCCGTACAGGGTCCCACATCCAAAGTAGGCACCCCGTCGTCACACCCGGCCAGCTCCCTGCGTTCGTCCGCAAGGCATACCTTCATCCCTCTAAGGGACAACTGTCTTGCCGCATCCCGCAGCATGGTGGTTTTTCCCGCTCCCGGAGCGGAAAGCAGCAGGGTGCTCCGAAGGCCCCCCGGTCCCAGCAACATACCCATCAGCGGGTCTGCGCATCCAGGGATAGCCCGGGCCAGCCGAATATTGAAGCCCGTAGCCGTAACCAGCCTGGCTTCTTCCCCCACCCCCGTCATGCGTCCTGCCAGGCCTACCCGTACCCCGCCCGGTAGGGTCATATAGCAGGCTGCCAGCTCCGGCCCATAGGCGTAGATGGATTGCCTGCATAGCCGCAGCAGCACCTCTTGGCACATCGCCGGGGTCGGCGTCCATTGCAGCAGCCGGTTGTTTTTTCCCAATACCTGGACTGGCCGGTTCACCCGGATCCGGATCTCCTCTGCCCCCGCCAATTCCCCTGCCTGCAGTTCCTTAGCGAGCGAGGCAGGTAGCAAAGGCAATACCTGCGTTTCCCATTGTTCCATTGCGGCCTGTCCCCCTTTTGCTGGTATATGTGTATGTGCAAGCGCCGGGCATTATTCCCTGCCCCTGGCCGATCCCTTTCCCCATAAGCAAAAAGCCCTTGCGTCCGCTGTTTCGCTAGACGCAAGGGCTTTAACAAACGATTTTAAATTAAACAATCCCTAGGCTGAGAAAGGTCATTCCGCAGACCGTTTTTGTTCCTGGGCAACCTGATATAGGCATAAGAGGATAGCGCCAAAGCAAAGGCCGCTCATCTGGGCGTCCGCCAAGGCCGCGCTGGCAAAATCCAATATACCATAGCTGCCAGTGACCAGATTGACGCAGCCTTCCCCCAAAGCGCACACCACCGGCACCAGGCAGACCACCGCCAGGGCGGTACGCGGAGTGTCCACCAGCATCGTGGCGGCAGCCCCGGCGATGCAGCCGGTGAGCAGGCCGTTTTGGGTCCCTGCCAGGAGCTCCGTGCGCCCGGCAAAAAACGCAGCCAGGGAAAAAAACAGCAACGCCGCAGGCGCGCCTGGGTTAGGTCGCTCATGCCAGGCCCACAGAGCCAGGGAAATTGGGAGCATAACGATTTGTAAGGAAAAGCGCAATTGGGCAACAGGGGCAAACACAAAAGAGGAAAAGGCCAGCATACATACCGCAAAGTAGACGGCATGAAAGGGCCGGATGCGAAACAGGGCCTGCAGCGGGGCAAGCCCCCCTGTCAGGCCCAGGATTATGATGCACAGGAGCAATGCGGTGGAAAGTTGCATAGACAAACCTTCTTCCATGGGGATTACCCCTACCTTGCCCCGGCAGGTACGCCGGCATTCCCGGCAATGAATGGAAAAGCTATTGCAGCTGCATATACGCTGCCATGGAGCCGGTTCCTCCCTTATCCCGGCGGTGGGAATAGAATCGTTCTGGGTCCTCATAGGTACAGGCGTCCATCAGGGTAATGTGTTCCGGCAGGATGCCCGCCTGTAAAAATTGCAGCCCGGCGCATAACGGCAGATCCACATAAGCCTTGCCCGGCCGGCCCGGCCGCATTACAGCCGGGTCAAAGGCCCTTGCGAATTCCTCTCCCAAATCCGCATCCACCTCAAAGCATTTTGGGCAGATACAAGGCCCCGCCACGGCGATCAAGTTTTCCGGCCTGGTGCCATAGGCCCGGCCCATGGCCTCCGCCATCACCAGGCCGATTTTCAGCAGGGTGCCCTTCCACCCCGCGTGGGCCATGCCCACCGCTCGGTTTTCCGGGTCATAAAAGAAAAAGGCTCCGCAATCCGCGTGGGAGGTCACCACCGCCACCGCCGGGTCGTTGGTGATCAGGCCGTCGCAAAAGGGCAAGGGCGGCAGGGTAAAGCCCCGGCCCCGGCTCTGCCTGTCCACCTGGATCACGTTGGCGCCATGGGCGTGGTTAACGATGACCATGTCATCATATGCGATGCCCGCGCCCCGGGCAAACCGGCGGTAATTTTCCAACACATCCGCCTCGCAGCCATCCTTATCCCAATGCAGGTTCAAAGAAGCCTTGCGGCCTGTGGTGACCCCGCCCTCCCGGGTGGAAAACCCGTGGCGCAATCCGGGCACCTGTAGCGACGCAGCTCTGTACCAGCCGATGCCTTCGCTTTTTTCGTAAAGAAAGCCGTGCTTGAACTGCCCGGCCTTTGCTAAATAGGATCCTTGCATACTATTTTTCATCCAATAAACGCTTGAGCTCCTCCATAAAGGTGCTAATGTCCTTGAATTGCCGGTATACCGACGCAAAGCGTACATAGGCCACTTCGTCCAGTTCTTTGAGCCGGCGCATCACCATTTCACCTACGGTATTGGTGGGCACCTCCTGTTCCAGGGAATTGAATACTTCCCGCTCCACATCATCCACCAACCGTTCCATATCCCCGGTGGATACGGGCCGCTTTTCACAGGCCTTGCGCACCCCTGCCAGGATCTTTTTGCTGTCGAAGGGCTCCCGGCTCCCGTCTTTTTTTATGACCATGATGGGCACTTCTTCGATTTTTTCATAGGTGGTGAAGCGCTTGCCGCAATTGATGCATTCCCGCCTGCGGCGTATGGCTGTGCCATCCTCCGTGGGCCTGGAATCCACCACTTTGCTTTCCGTACTCAAGCAATACCGACACTTCATGGCTTGGCCTCCCTGTTTGATATGGAATATCATACCATAATGTCCGGTTTTACGCCACATTCCCCGGCATTTTTTTCAGGTTTGCAACCTCAAAGCACAAGATCCACCAAGATAACGTCTCCGCCGATCTTGGAGATGCGGGAAAAGGGGATGACCAACTCTTCATCGTTTTTCAGCAGGCCGAAAAAATGGGGAGGTCCTGGTACGACCAGCGATTTGACCAGGCCGGATTCGCATTCGATCTCCAAATCGCACACGCAGCCCAGCCTGGCGCCGTCCCGCACGTTGATCACCTCCTTGCGCTTTAGCTCGCAAAAGCCGATGATGGACATTCGCTTCACCCCCTTGACAGTGTATGCCGCGGCGCCCCTTAGCATACCCATTCCTTCCGGCAAAGCAAAAGCCCGCCGAATGGGCGGGCTAGGATGCAACGCATCGTTTGATTTTCCTGAGGGGGCTGCCGCTTATCCGGGAAGGACGGAATGCATATCCCGAATATCGTAGTTATTGGTAACAGTAGATGGCTTTGGAAGCTTAATACTTGCGCTTCCGGGCTGCTTCGGCCTTTTTCTTACGCTTTACGCTGGGCTTCTCGTAATGTTCACGGCGACGGACTTCGGCCAAGACGCCGCTGCGGGCGCACTTACGCTTAAACCGTTTGAGAGCACTTTCCAGAGACTCGTTTTCACCTACGCGAATTTCCAAATCTTTCCCCTCCCCTCTCCGTTGCAGCATAGCGGCTGTGCCACCGGCAAGGTCGAAATCAAACATGTTTCATTATACTGGAACGGGCACGGGAAGTCAACTAAAACCTGCAAAAAACCCCGCCGTCACCCCACATACCGAATATCCAGCCCGCCGAAGATCACCTTGCCGCTCAAGGTCAATGTGGCGGTGGGCTCTAAGGGACTGCCGTTGATGGTGGAGCCGCCGAATATGGCGGTGACCTGGTTATCCACCCGGAAATGCCTGGGGATAAACAGGGTATAGCCGCCGAATACCACCTCCAGGTTCAGCACTGCCGCCCCCCGGTCGCCCAGGGCCTGCACCTGGGTAAGGTCCAGCTTGCCTGCGCCGAATGCCACCCGGATCCTTCCGCCCCGTAAGCAGGGCGTCCTGAGCCGCCGGTCGTCGTCGGTGAATACGGCTTGTATCTGAAGCTGCTCCTTTTCCTCAATGAAGCCCGCCTCCTCCTGCTGCCAATTCTCCCAATGCCGTCCCTGAAACCGGTTGCCCAGCCGCCGCTTGACCCCCAGCAGGTTCAGCAGGATATCCACCCCCAGCAGGATCAGGATCATAGGCCAAATCAGGTCCCAGGTTAGGGTAAAGGGCAGCGGGTCCCCCAGGTTTTGCAGCAGGTAATAAAACCCGACAAAAGCCACCCCCAGGCCAAAGGGGGCAAGCTGCCGCAAAAACCATAGGACCCCCAGCCCCAGCACCACGCTGGGCCATACCAGGCCCCAAATGTCCGGGGAAAGGCCCAACTGTTTATTTAATATGAAGGACAGCCCCAAAAGGATCAGGGCAATGGCAAAGGCCACCCCGCCCCAATCCACCCGCGGCGAGGGCAAAGGGGCTTGGGACGCATCGTCTGCCGTTTGCCGGCCCGCTTCCTGGGAAAAGTCGGCTGCTTCTCCACCGGCAGCCGGCACGCCCAGCAGGGTATCCACCCGCACCCCCAGCAGGGCCGCCAGGGCGGGCAAGGTGGAGATATCCGGGCAGGATACGTCGTTTTCCCATTTGCTCACCGCCTGGGCGGATATGCCCAGCTGGGCTGCCAGCTGCTCCTGGGTCCAGCCCTTTGCCTTGCGTAAGGCCATGATTCGCTTACCCAAGGTCCCCTGATTTTGTTCCATGCTTTTCTTTCTCCTTTTTCTGCGCCGGCCGTTGCGGTTTTTCTGCATCCATTCTCCCACATTTGGGGCAAAAATTCCATGGCCTATTGGTCGAACCTAGGATTCTACCGTTGGTTGTGCTCTCAACCAGCGGTTGCTCGCCCTTATTTTGCCCCTCTTTTCCTATGCCACGGCCAAAGGCTTGCCCCAAAGGGAAAAATGCTTTAAGATAGAAGCTGAATATGAGAAGGCGTTGTCCTTCCCAATTTGTAGAAAAGGAACCCAACGAATTATGAAATGGACCCAGATCACCGTATTCACCACCCAAGAGGGCATCGAACCGGTCTGCGGCCGGTTATCCACCCTAGGGATCGACCAGGTACAGATCCAGGAAAGTCGGGAAGCCATAGACGCTTTTTTGCAGGAAACCGCCAAATATTGGGACTTTGCCGACCTGGACGAGCTGACCCAAAACACCGGCCCCTGCGTAAAAGCCTATGTGGGCAATGTGGCGGACAATGCTAAGCTGGTGGAGCAGATCCGCCAATCCTTTGCGGAATTGAAGGCCATGGACGTAGGGTTGGATCTTGGCAGCCTTCGGGTGGTGGCTGAGGTCACCGACGAAGAGGATTGGGCCAACAATTGGAAAGCCTACTATAAGCCCCTGCCCATTGGGGAACGGCTGCTGGTGTGTCCCAGCTGGGAAAAGGCCGACCCCGGCCAACGGGTACTGTTGTCCCTGGACCCGGGCATGGCCTTTGGCACCGGCAGCCACCACACCACCCGGATGTGCCTGGAGCTGCTGGAAGCCCACGTGCGCCCGGGGGACACCCTGCTGGACCTGGGCTGCGGCAGCGGCATCCTTTCCATCGCCGGCGTCCTCTTGGGGGCTGCCCATGCGGTCGGCGTGGACATTGACCCGGTGGCCGAGCGGATCGCCGGGGAAAACGCCGCCCTCAACGGCGTGCAAGGGGATCGGTATACGGTTTTATGCGGGGATGTGCTGACCGACGGGGACCTGGTAAACCGGCTGGCCCAGTCTACCTATGACATTGTTGTCGCCAACATCGTGGCGGATGTGATCATCGGCCTTTGTCCAGTAGTGCCTCGTTTCTTAAAGCAGGACGGCCTGTTCATCATGAGCGGCATCATCAAGGAACGGCTGCCCGACGTTTTGCACGCCTTGGAAGCCCATGGCTTCCAGACGCTCTCCATCCAAGAAGGGGAAGATTGGCGGGCCATATTGGCCAAGAGGACATAGGGATATGCATCGGTTTTTCATAGGCCCCCAGCAACTTACAGGGCAAACCGCCCGTATAACCGGCGAGGATATGGCCCATATGAGCCGGGTCCTTCGGCTGCGGGCCGGGGATCTGGTCACCCTGTGCGACGGGGCCGGCATGGATTATGAAGCCCGGCTCCGCTCCCTGGGCAAGGAGGAAATCCTGCTGGATGTGCTTTCCTCTCGGCCTTCCCGAGGGGAGCCTGCCCATCGGGTCACCCTGTACCAGGGGCTGCCTAAGGCGGGTAAAATGGAGCTGATCCTGCAAAAATCCGTGGAACTGGGCCTGTATTCCCTGGTGCCGGTCCTGGCCCAACGCAGCGTGGTCAAGCTCACCCCCAAGGAATTTGAAAAGAAACGGGTCCGCTACCAGCGGGTCGCCTATGAAGCGGCCAAGCAGGCCCGCCGGGGCATGGTGCCCCAGGTACGCCCGTTGGCCGCCTTTTCCGACGCTGTCCTGGCCCGGCATGACCTATTGCTGATCGCCGACGAGGAAGAGGAGGCCGTCTCCTTGAAAGCCATCCTCCAAAGCCACGGGGACGCCCTGGACATTGGCTTGGTAATCGGTCCGGAGGGCGGGCTGGAGCGGAGCGAGGTGGCCGCCCTGACCGCCGCAGGGGGGCATTGCCTGAGCCTGGGCCCCCGGGTCCTGCGGACGGAAACTGCGGGCATGGCTGCCCTGGCCATGATCCTATATGAATTGGGGGATATGTGATGGGCAAACGGGCTGCGTTTTATACCCTTGGTTGCAAGGTGAATCAATTCGATACGGAGGCTATGCGGGAGCTTTTTACCCAGGCCGGCTATGAAACTGTGGATTTTGACCAAGTGGCGGACGTGTATCTGATCAACACCTGTACCGTCACCGCCACCGGGGATCAAAAATCCCGGCAGATGATCTCCCGGGCACACAGCAAAAACCCAGACGCAAAGATCATCGTAGCGGGCTGCTATGCCCAGCGCGCCCCGGAGGAGATCGGAAAGCTCCCTGGGGTCAGCCTGATCCTAGGTTCCCAGGACCGGCTTCGGGTGGTGGAACTGGTGGAAAGCCTCTCCCCTGCCCAGCCCTTCTTGTGCGCGGTAGAGGATCTGGAAAAGGCCACGGCCTTTGAAAACCTCCAGGCCGTCCAGGAGAGCCGTACCCGGGCCCAGCTAAAGATCCAGGAGGGCTGCGACCGGTATTGCACCTATTGCGTCATTCCTTATGCCCGGGGGCCTTTGCGTTCCCGCTCCCTTTCCGATATCCACAGCCAGCTGGCCCGGCTGGGGGAAAACGGCTATTCCGAGGTGGTGTTGACCGGCATTCACCTGATGAGCTATGGTAAGGATCTGGGGGACGGCACCAACCTGCTGGACGCCATCCGGCAGGGCCAAGATATCCCGGGGATCCAGCGGATCCGTCTTGGTTCCCTGGAGCCTCAGCTTCTTTCCGATGCGTTTGTACAGGCGCTGGCAGAGAATCCAAAAATTTGCCGTCAATTTCATCTCTCCCTGCAAAGCGGCAGCGCCACCGTTTTACGGCGTATGGCCCGGCGGTATACCCCCGACGAATATGCCCAATGGGTTGCCCGGCTGCGGGAGGCCATGCCCGGCTGCGCCATCACCACCGACGTGATCGTAGGCTTCCCCGGGGAAACGGAAGCGGAATTTCAACAGACGCTGGATTTTGTGGAGCAGGTCAAGCTATGCCGCATCCATGTGTTCCCCTATTCTCCCCGTTCCGGCACCCCGGCCGCCCGTATGCCAGGCCAGCTTTCCAAGGCGGTAAAATCCCAACGGGCCCACATCCTAGCCCAGTTGGCGGATCGCCTGGAAGCGGAATATCTGGCCCAGCAGGTGGGCACCTGCCAGGCCGTTCTGTTTGAAGAAGAGAAACACGGCGGTGTGGAAGGCTATACCGACACCTATGTGCGGGTTTGGGTCCCCAGCGGCAAACAGGTATTGGGGCAATTGGCGCAGGTACAGATACAGCAGGCGGAAACCGGCCGTTTGACCGGTCAGCTTATAGAATAGGCGGAAACGTCCCGCCCAGCAATTGCATGAGGAGGTTCATCCATGGAAAACTGCATTTTCTGCAAAATCGCCAACGGCGAGATCCCTTCCAACAAGGTATATGAGGACGACCAGGTGCTGGCTTTTTACGACCTGGATCCCCAGGCCCCGGTCCACGTGCTGATCATCCCCAAGGCCCATTACGACAGCATTCTTGCCGTTCCCTGCGGCAAGGACAACCCGCTGCCCGCCATGACCGCCGCCGCCCAGAAGATCGCCCAACAGCTGGGGGTGGCGGAAACCGGCTTCCGTCTGGTGATCAACACCGGTAAGGACGGCGGCCAAAGCGTCCAACATCTGCACATGCACCTGATGGGCGGCAGGGAATTCGCCTGGCCGGCCGGCTGATCCTGGTTCCCCCCATAAAAAAATGGCCGCTTCCAACGGTAGGCTTGCCGATGGAAGCGGCTTTGTTTATTTGTTCATAACATGCTTTGGCTACTTTTCCTGCCAAATCCATATGATCCCCACGATCCCCAGGGCTAAGCCGCACAGGGTCAAGGGCAAAAAGTCCAACAGCCGCCAATGGGTCGGTCCGGATTCCACCAGGCAAAATAGAATGCCGAGCAGGAGCAACCCGATCCCCTTGCATTGTTTTGTGGTCAAGGCTTACCTCCTTTTCGCATCAATCCATGGCGTCCTTGATCTTGGAGAAGATATTCTTTTTAGCCGGCCTGGCGTCCGATATCTTGTCTCCCAAAGAAACCGCCAACCGCTTCATCAGGTCCCGCTGTTCATCCGACAACCGTTTGGGGATGGTCACATTGGTGCGTACCAACAAATCGCCCTTGGAGTTGGAATTCAACCGGGGCATGCCCTGTTCCTTCAGACGGAAGGTGGTGCCGGGCTGGGTCCCTTCCGGCACGGTATATTTCACCGTGCCCCGCAGGGTGGGTACCTGGATCTCCCCGCCTAAAGCCGCCACGGTCATGGGGATATTCATATCCAGATACAGGTCCGTACCCCGCCGTGTAAACAGCTTATGGGGCTTGACGGTAATGGTAATATACAGATCCCCCGCCGGGCCGCCCCGAAGCCCTGCTTCGCCTTCGCCCCGCATATTCAGGGTCTGGCCGTTGTCGATGCCTGCCGGCACGTTCACCACGATCCGCTTGGACTTGTTTACCCGTCCTCTGCCCCGGCATTCCGGGCAGGCTTCCTGGATGATCTTACCGGTGCCGTTACAGGCGTCGCAGGTGCGTACGGTGGCAAAGGAGCCGAACATGGTGTTCTGCTGCACCCGCACCTGGCCGGTGCCGCCGCAAGTGGTACAGGTCACCGGGCTGGTTCCGGGTTTGGCGCCGGTGCCGCCGCAGGTCTTGCAATTTTCCTCCCGGGGGATCAAGATCTCCTTCTTGACCCCAAAGGCGGACTCCTCAAAGGTGATGGTCAGGTTATAGCGAAGATCCCGGCCTTGTACAGGGCCGTTCCGATTTTGTGAAAAGCCGCCGAACCCGCCAAAACCACCGCCTGTAAAGGCGGAAAAAATATCTTCAAACCCAAAGCCGCCGCCATAGCTGCCGCCGGATGCGGCAGACGGATCAAAGGCCGCATGGCCAAACTGGTCATACTGGGCCCGCTTCTTTTCATCGGACAGCACCTCATAGGCTTCGTTGATGTCCTTGAATTTCTTCTCCGCCTCTTTGTCGTTTGGATGCAGATCTGGATGATATTGCTTGGCCAGCTTTCGGAAGGCGCTTTTGATGTCCGCATCCGAAGCATCCCGGTTCACGCCTAATATTTCATAATAATCCGCTTTTGCCAAATTCCCAACGCTCCTATCTACGCCATTTCGGGGCTGCTCCAAATGGGGGCGGCCCCGAAGGATGGTTTTCTATTCTTCTCACGCATCCGGCTGCTAGACGCATTTGCAGCAGCCTTTGCGTTCCCCTAGATGGCTCCTGGGATCACGGCTTTACACCGTCTCCCAGGGCCATTTTCAAATTATTTATTGTCGTCTACCACTTCGTAGTCCGCGTCTACCACGTTGTCGTCATGGGGCGCGCTGCTGCCGCCTGCCTGAGGACCGGCCTGCTGTTGCTGCTGGGCTGCCTCCTGAGCCTGCTGCTGGTAGATCTTGCCGAAGGCCTCGTAGGATACCTCCGTGAGCTTCTCGCTGGCCGCCTTAATGGCCGCGTTGTCCGTGCCCTCCAGGGCCTTCTTCACGTTGGCCACCTCGGCTTCGATCTTGGCCTTATCCTCGGCGCTGATCTTGTCGCCCAGCTCCTTGAGGGTCTTTTCGGTGGAATATACCATGCTGTCCGCATGGTTGCGCACTTCCACTTCCTCTTTGCGGGCCTTATCCTCGGCTGCGAACTTCTCCGCATCCTGCACCGCCTTGTTGATCTCATCCTCGCTCAGGTTGGTGGAAGCGGTGATGGTGACCTTCTGCTCGTTGCCGGTGCCCAGATCCTTGGCGGATACATGGACGATGCCGTTGGCGTCGATGTCGAAGCTGACCTCGATCTGGGGCACGCCCCGAGGCGCCGGCGCGATGCCCGCCAGCTGGAACCGGCCCAGGGTCTTATTGTACTGGGCCAGCTCACGCTCGCCCTGGAGCACATGGACCTCTACGCTGGTCTGCCCGTCGGCGGCGGTGGAGAAGATCTGGCTCTTCTTGGTGGGGATGGTGGTATTCCGGTCGATCAACCGGGTGAACACGCCGCCCACGGTCTCAATGCCCAGGGACAGCGGCGTTACATCCAGCAGCAATACGTCCTTCACCTCGCCGCCCAGCACGCCGCCTTGGATGGCAGCGCCGATGGCCACGCACTCGTCCGGGTTGATGCCCTTGAAGGGCTCCTTGCCGGTGACCTTCTTCACCAGCTCCTGCACGGCGGGCACACGGGTAGAGCCGCCCACCAGGATCACCTTGTCGATCTGATCGTTGGACAGGCCCGCATCCTTCATGGCGATGTTCATGCAGTCCCGGGTCTTATCGATCAGGTCGGAGATCAGCTCATTGAACTTGGCCCGGCTGATGGTGATATCCAAATGCTTGGGGCCGGAAGCGTCTGCGGTGATAAAGGGCAGGTTTACATTGGTCTGGGCCATGGAAGAAAGTTCGATCTTCGCCTTTTCCGCCGCTTCCTTCAGCCGCTGCAGGGCCATCCGGTCCTGGGAAAGGTCGATGCCGCTGTCCTTCTTGAATTCCGCTACGATGTAGTCCATTAGCCGCTGGTCGAAGTCGTCGCCGCCCAGCCGGTTGTTGCCGTTGGTGGCCAGCACTTCGAATACGCCGTCGCCGATCTCCAGGATGGATACATCGAAGGTACCGCCGCCCAGGTCGTAAACCAGGATCTTTTGGTTGTTTTCCTTATCCATGCCGTAGGCAAGGGCTGCCGCCGTAGGCTCGTTGATGATCCGCAGCACCTCCAGGCCCGCGATCCGGCCTGCATCCTTGGTGGCCTGCCGCTGGCTGTCGCTAAAGTAAGCGGGCACCGTAATGACCGCCTGGGTCACAGTCTCGCCCAGATAGGCTTCCGCGTCATGCTTGAGCTTTTGCAGGATCATGGCGCTGATCTCCTGGGGGGTGTAATCCTTGCCGTCGATGTTCTTCTTATAGCTAGTGCCCATCTCCCGTTTGATGGAGCTGATGGTCTTATCCGGGTTGGTAATGGCCTGGCGCTTTGCCACCTGGCCTACCATACGTTCGTTATCCTTAAACGCCACCACAGAAGGGGTGGTACGCGCGCCTTCCGCATTAGGGATGACGACGGGTTCGCCGCCTTCCAATACGGCTACGCAAGAGTTCGTGGTTCCCAAATCAATACCGATGATCTTAGACATGATCTATATCCTCCTAAAACTTTTCAATCTATATGTATTATTGCGCGACCTTCACCATACTATGGCGAATGATCCGGTCGTTTACCTGATAGCCCTTCTGAAACACCGCTAGGATGGCGCCGGATTCCGCCCCTTCGGCGGCTTCCTGCATCACGGCCTCGTGAAGGTTGGGGTCAAACATCCCCTCTGCGGGGATCTCCTTGAGCCCGCATTTGCCCAGGGTCTCCATCAGCTGCCGCTGTACCAGCCGCACGCCTTCCAGCCAATCGTTCTGTACGCCTTTGGCGCTTTCCATGGCCCGATCGAAATTGTCCAATACGGGCAGCAGCTCCTTGATGCAACTCCTTAGGCCCTCCTCCCGGCAATCCGTCATTACGGTGGCGTTGCGGCGGCGGAAGTTATCAAAATCCGCCTGGACCCGCTGGGCCAATGCCTTCATCTCATCCCGTTCCTTTTCCAGGCCGGCGATGTGATTCTTCACCTCCAGGAATTCCTCCCGCTTCAGCTGGATCACCTCCGGTAGGCTTCCCTCTTCCCCGGGCTTTTCTTCCTGGGGCAATGTCTCCTGCTGGGGCTGTTGGGCTTCTGGTTCGTTGGCCGGGATCTTCCCGGCTTCCTTTTCCTTATCTTGTTGGGCCGGGGCCTTCCCCGCCTCTTTTTCCTGTTTGCTCAAAGCTTATCGCTCCTCCTCCATCATATTGGTGAGCACATCGCTCATGCTTCTGCCGATGTGCCGCATCAACGCCAGTACCCTGGCGTAATCCATCCGCACCGGGCCAATCACCCCCAACGTCCCTACTGCAGCGCCCCCTACTTTATAGGTGGCAGTGACTACGGAACAGTCCTGCATATCCTTATCCTGGTTTTCCCGGCCGATCTTAATGGAAAACTCCACGTCCGCCGCTTCGGAAAGGATCTTATAGAGGATATCCTTGGCTTCTATGGTAGCCAAGAAGTTCTTGGCCTTTGCCATATCGCTGTATTCCGGGTAGTTTAGGATATTGGTAGCCCCGGCCAGCTGGACCCCGCCGGGCCCCGCATCCAAGGTGCGGTGTAAAGCAGCCATGGTCTCGTTGAGGAAAGCCCGCTGGCTTTCCAGATCCGCCTGCAATTCCGGTATGCTTACCGTACTCACATCCTGCAACGGGCAGCCTTGCAACCGGGCCGTCAGGATCCTGGAGATCCGCTCCAGCTGTTGATACCCCATGCCCCGGGGGATGTTGATCAAAGTATCCCGGGTGACGCCCATATCCGTCACCACCACCGCCAGCGCCCGGCCTTCGGAAACCGGCACCAGCTGGATATGCTTGACCTTCACCGCCCGCAGGGCGGGCTTGAGGACCATGGAGGTGTATTTGCTCATGCTGGACAATACCCAGGCAGTTTGCCGTACCACCTCATCCACCCCATCCAGGGTGTTGGAATAACAGGTCTTGATGAACCGCTTTTCCGCCTCGGTCAGATCCGCCCGCTGCATGATGGAATTCACATACAGCCGGTATGCCTTTTCGCTGGGGATCCGGCCGGCGGAGGTATGGGGCTGTTCCAGATAGCCCATCTCTTCCAGGTCGCTCATCTCATTACGGATGGTGGCGGAGGAAAGGGAAATGTCCGGCAGCTTTGATATCGTTCTGGACCCTACCGGCGTGGCCGTCAGGATGTAATCATCGATGATGGCCTGCAGGATGCGCATCTTTCGCATATCCAGATCCATGCTTTCCCGCCTCCTTTTCGGGCTGTTAGCACTCTTTACATTTGAGTGCTAATCACTATGAATAAAAATAGCACCGAAGCCCCTTTCTGTCAAGGGAATCGGCGCCGTGCAATGTGAACAAACGGAAACATGAGGATGAAACATTCCCCGGGCCTGAAAAAGGGCTTTAATCCTCCATAAAATACAGCAGAGCGCTGTTTTCCATATCCAGTCCCGCCGCTGTCAGCCTCAGGGAATCCGGGCTGACCCGGGCCCATCCAAGGGCCACCAGGGCTTCCACTGCCTCGGGATATACGCTGCATACATCCTGTCCAAACCGGGCCAGAAAGGCCGCCCGGTCCACACCCTTTAGCATGCGCAGGCCCAGCATCACGCATTCAAACATTTCTTCTTTTTGCGGGATCTTCTCCTGGGTTTCGATGGGCAGCGCCCCAGCCTTGAGGGCGGCGTAATAGGCGTCCAAGGCGGTTGCGTTGTTCCACCGCCGCCAGCCCCCCAGCGCCATGGCGGAGTGGGCGCCAAGGCCCAGCCCTAGATAGGCGCCGTTTTTCCAATAATTCAAATTGTGGCGGCATTGGAAAGTTGGCCTAGCATAGTTGGAGATCTCATAGCGGCGATAGCCCAGAGCCTCCAGGGCTGCCCGGCCCGCCTCCTGCATCTCCCACACCCGGTCCTCCTCCGGCAGGGCCACCGTCCCAGCCCTTACCTGGTCATACAGGGGAGTTTCCGGCTCCAGGATCAGGCTATAGGCGCTGATATGGGTAGGCGCCAGGGCCGTGACCTTTTGGATGGTATCCAAATAGTCTACCACATGCTGGCCAGGCAAACCGTACATCAAATCCACATTGATGTTGGTAAATCCCGCCTGCTGGGCCAGCAAAAACCCATCTAGGAATTGCCGGAAGGTATGGATCCGGCCGATGGCTTGCAGCAGCCGGTCGTTGGCGCTTTGCAGGCCAAAGGACAGCCGGTTGACGCCGCCAGCGTGGTACGCCGCCAGCTTTTCCCCATCCACGGTGCCAGGGTTGCACTCCACGGTGACCTCCGCCCCTTCCCCCAGTGTAAATGCCCCGGCCAGCGCCTCCAGCAGCTTGGCCATGGCCTGGCCGGTCAGGAGGGAGGGCGTGCCGCCCCCGATGAACAGGGTTTCATAGCGCTGGCCCGGAAAGAGCCGGCCCGCCAAGCGGATCTCCTGGAGCAGGGCCTCCAGGTATTCTGCCGGGGGTTCCTGGCACGGGAACGACAGGAAGTCGCAATAGGCGCACTTCCTTACGCAAAAGGGGATATGCACATAGAGCCCAGCCATATCAATTGATCCGAAGCACGCTCATGAAGGCCTCGCTGGGCACGCTTACCGTGCCCACCTGGCGCATCCGCTTCTTTCCTTCCTTTTGTTTTTCCAGCAGCTTTTTCTTGCGGGTGATGTCGCCGCCATAGCACTTGGCCAGCACGTCCTTGCGCAGGGCCCGCACCGTCTCCCGGGCGATGATCTTGGAGCCGATGGCCGCCTGGATGGGCACCTCAAACTGCTGCCTGGGGATGACCTCCTGGAGCTTTTCCGCCACGGCCCGGCCCTTGGCATAGGCCCGGTCCTTATGGACGATGGTGGACAGGGCGTCGCACACATCCCCGTTGAGCAGGAAGTCCAGCTTCACCAGGTCGCTGCGGCGGTACTCCTTGAGCTCATAGTCGAAGGAGGCATAACCCCGGCTCCTGGATTTAAGCTGGTCGAAGAAATCGTAGATGATCTCGTTGAGGGGCAGCTCGTACTTGATATTGACCCGAGTCTCCTCCATATAGGTCATGTCGATGAACACCCCGCGCTTTTCCTGGCACAGCTCCATAATGGTGCCCACGTAATCCGAAGGGGTCATGATATGGGCCTCCACCATGGGTTCTTCCATATAGGCGATCTCCGCCGGTGGGGGCAAATTGCTGGGGTTGTCGATGGAGAGTTTGGTGCCGTCCAGCTTGGTCACCTTATAGATGACGCTGGGGGCGGTGGTGACCAGGTCCAGGTCGAATTCCCGCTCCAACCGCTCCTGGATGATCTCCATATGCAGCAGCCCCAGGAAGCCGCACCGGAACCCAAACCCCAGCGCCAGGGAGGTCTCCGGCTCGTAGGATAGGGAAGCGTCGTTGAGCACCAGCTTGTCCAGGGCGTCCTTGAGGTTTTCATAATCCGCCCCGTCCGCTGGATAGATGCCGCAGAATACCATGGGCTGCACCTGCTTATAGCCGGGCAGGGCTTCCTTAGCGGGGTTTGAAGCGTCGGTGATGGTATCGCCCACCTTGGTCTCCGCCACGCTTTTGATGGAAGCCGCCACATAGCCTACTTCCCCGGCCCCCAGGGAATCCGTGGGTTTAAGGGCGGGGGTAAACACCCCCACCTCCGTCACGTCAAATTCCCGGCCCGTGGCCATGGAGCGGATCCGCATCCCAGGCTTCACCCGGCCGTTTTTCACCCGCACATAGCTTAGGGCCCCTTTATAATTATCGTAAATGCTGTCGAAGATCAGGGCCTGCAAGGGAGCCTCCGCATCCCCCTGGGGCGGCGGGATCAGCTCCACGATCTGGCCCAGGACCTGTTCCACGTTCTGGCCGCTTTTGGCGGAGATCCGGGGGGCGTCCTCTGCCGGCAGGCCGATCACATCCTCGATCTCCTTCACCACGAAATCCGGCTGGGCGCTGGGCAGATCGATCTTATTGATCACCGGTACGATCTCCAGGTTGTTGTCCAGGGCCAGGTATACGTTGGCCAGGGTCTGGGCCTCGATGCCCTGGGTGGCGTCCACCACCAGCACCGCCCCTTCGCAGGCTGCCAGCGCCCGGGACACCTCATAGGTGAAGTCCACGTGCCCTGGGGTGTCGATCAGGTTGAACATATAGGTATTGCCATCGGTGTGGGTATAAAACATCCGCACCGCCGTTGCTTTGATGGTGATGCCCCGCTCCCGCTCGATCTCCATGGTATCCAGGAGCTGGTCCTCCATATCCCGCAGGGCCACGGTGTCCGTCAGCTCCATCATCCGATCCGCCAGGGTGGATTTCCCGTGATCGATGTGGGCAATGATGCAAAAATTCCGAATATATTTTTGATCGTATGCCATGATCTCCTCCGCGCATGATGGTATTCCCGCCCCGATACCGCACTGGAACCGGTATAAATCCGCCGCCATTTTCCCCGGCGGCAGCCCAAGGAGGGATACAAAAGAATCCATAATGAATCATAGCGGAAACCGGGACAAATTGCAAGACTCGTGGTATGATGGAAATACAGACTTGATGGAACAGGAGGCGCGATTTAATGTTTTGTGATGATTTTCCCCGGCTGCGTAAGACCTTGGAACAGCGGGGCTATACCCCCCATTTTGCCGCTACGCCCCAAGAGGCCCGAGATATGGCCGTGGCGCTGATCCGCCAGGGAAAAAGCGTAGGCCTGGGCGGCTCCGTGACCCTCGCCGCCCTGGGCATGTACGAGGCCCTATGCGACGCTGGCTTGACCGTATACAGCCACGCGGTGACCCCCCAATCCCAGGACCCGGCTATTTTTCAAAAGGAAAATTCGGCGGACTGGTACCTTGCTTCCTCCAACGCCATCACCCTGGACGGGATGCTGATCAACATCGACGGGGTGGGCAACCGGGTGGCCGGCATGTTTGCAGGTCCCAAGCAGGTATGCCTGATCATCGGCCGGAACAAGGTGGCGCAGGATCTTGTGGCAGGCTTGGACCGGGCCCGCAACGTGGCCGCGCCCCTGAACGCCCGGCGGCTCCACAAGCAGACCCCCTGCACCCTGGACGGCCGGTGTCACGATTGCAGCGCCCCCCAGCGGATATGCCGGGTGACCAGCATCATCGAATACAAGCCCCTTTGGCTGGACGCCCTGCACCTGATCCTGGTGGACGCGGATCTAGGCTACTGATGTATTACGCCTATCTTTTACGCTGCGCCGACGATACCTTATACGCCGGCTATACCGACGACTTGTCCAAGCGGGTAACCGTCCATAACCAGGGCAAGGGCGCCAAATATACCCGCAGCCGCTTGCCGGTATCCCTGGTATATTACCAGCCCTTCCCCACCCGCTCCGCCGCCATGGCGGGAGAATACGCCCTGAAAAAATTATCCAGGGCCCAAAAATTGGCGCTGATCCAAAATTTTTCTCCAAAGGATTAACCAGGCTGCCGGATATGAGCCGCCGGAGGCAATTTTTCTTGCCTCCGGCGTTTTCCTTGTTAGCAGCCGCAGCTGCAACCGCAGGTATTGTTGCCAGTATTTCCGCAGGTGCAGCCATTGTCACAGCCGCAGCCATTGCAGAAGAGGAGCAGCAGGATAATGATCCACCAGCAGTTGTTTCCACCGCAGCCATTGTCGCAGCCACAGCCATTGCCGCAGCCATTGTCGCAACCACAACCGCAGATCAGGAGCAGCAGGATGATGATCCACCAGCAATTATTCCCGCAACCGTTACCGCAATTCCACATATGTTTGCCTCCTTGTTTGATAAGCGCACTGCGCTCTTGCTACGATATAGTACGCGAATCAGGCAGGATTTGTGCTTATTCTCGCATTTTTTTGCCGCTAAACCTAACATTTATAGATAAGGCTCCCTTGAAGTGGGTGTCAGGCTATGGTATGATAGGGAAAATATGCTGGAGAAATCCAGTTTCCAAAAGGAGCGAAGCATATGGCAAATTTTAGCATGGATAAGATCGTAGCCCTCTGCAAAAACCGTGGATTCATCTTCGCCGGTTCCGAGATCTACGGCGGCTTAGCCAATACGTGGGATTACGGTCCCCTGGGCGTGGAGTTCAAAAACAACGTCAAAAAAGCCTGGTGGCGTAAATTCGTGCAGGAAAGCCCCTACAATGTAGGGATGGATGCCGCTATCCTGATGAACCCTGAAACCTGGGTAGCCTCCGGCCATGTGGTGAACTTCAACGATCCGCTGATGGACTGCAAAAGCTGTAAAGCCCGCTTCCGGGCGGACAAGCTGATCGAGGACTATGCCAAAGCCCATGGCCTGGACGTACATCCCGATGGCTGGAGCCATGAGGAAATGGCAGACTACATTAAAGAGCAGGGCATCACCTGCCCCGAGTGCGGAAAAACCGACTTTACCGGCATCCGCAAATTCAACATGATGTTCAAGACCTTCCAGGGGGTCAATGAAGATACCGCCAGCCAGATCTATCTGCGGCCGGAGACCGCCCAGGGCATCTTCGTCAACTTCCGGAACGTGCAGCGCACCACCCGCAAGAAGATCCCCTTCGGCATCGCCCAGATCGGAAAATCCTTCCGCAACGAGATCACCCCCGGCAACTTCACCTTCCGTACCCGGGAGTTTGAGCAGATGGAGTTGGAATTTTTCTGCGCCCCCGGCTCGGAGATGGATTGGTATGCCTACTGGAAGGACTTCTGCAAGAATTGGCTCCTATCCCTGGGCATGACCCCGGAGCACATGCGTATGCGGGAGCATGACCCTGCGGAGCTCTCCCACTACAGCAACGGCACTACGGATATCGAGTTCCTCTTCCCCTTTGGCTGGGGCGAATTGTGGGGCATTGCCAGCCGTACCGATTTCGACCTGAAGGCCCATGCCAACCACAGCGGCGCTTCCATGGATTATTTGGACCCCTTCACCAACGAGCGCTACATTCCTTACTGTGTGGAGCCCTCCTTGGGCGCGGACCGGGTAGCCTTGGCTTTCCTGTGCGACGCCTACGACGAGGAGACCCTGGAAAACGGCGATGTGCGCAACGTGCTGCGGCTGCATCCCGCCCTGGCTCCCTTCAAAGCCGCCGTGCTGCCCCTGCAAAAGAACAAGCTGGGGGAAAAGGCAAAGGAAGTCCATAGTATGCTAGCCCGCCACTTCATGGTGGATTACGACGACGCCGGTCAGATCGGCAAGCGCTATCGCCGGGAAGATGAGATCGGTACGCCCCTGTGCATCACCATCGACTTCGACACCCTGGAGGATGAGACCGTCACCGTCCGGGACCGGGATACCATGGAGCAGATCCGTCTGCCCATTTGCCAGCTGGAAAGCTACATCCTGGAAAAGACGGATTTCTAAGCCCGTTTCATCCGCCCATAAAACGCCCCCATATTCCAAGAATATGGGGGCGTTTTTATCGCCGCACGGAAAAGCGCCTGCAACTGGGCCCATGCCCCAGGCCGTTTCCTTTTATTTGTTGGTGTCCCCATCCGCCGGCGGATCAGGTTGGCCCAAGCGCAGGATCTTTTCTAAAGGCTTTCCTTTGGCCAGCTCATCCACCAGCTTATCCAAGTACCGGATATCCTGCATAAGGGGCTCCTGGATCGCTTCCACCCGCATGCCGCAGATCGTCCCTTTGATATTCTTGCGGGCCGGGTTCATGGCGGGCGCTTGGGTAAAAAACGCACCATAGGCGATTTGGCTATCAGCCAGCTGGTGGATCGTTGCCTGGTCGTAGCCCGTAAGCCAGGCGATAACAGCATCTACCTCCGCCTGGCTTCGCCCCTTCCTCACCGCCTTGTTTACCAGCAGCGGATATATGTTTGAAAAGGGCATCTGAAATACCTTTTCCTGTTTCATCCCTGCGCTCCCTTCCCTTTCATGCCGGGCTACTCGGGCGGCAAGGGCTTCCTATTTGTCCTCCCGGCCCCAAAATGGCAAGCATGCAGGCGCCTTTGGGCGCTTCTCTGCCGGCGCCGGCACAAGCATTGCCTCCCCGCCTATGCTGGGAACCCGTCAAATCCATTTTATATTTTGATCTTCCCGTTATATTTTTTGCGCAGGATCCTAGCTGTCTGCGCGGCCAGCTCCTCCAGTTCATCCTCGTTCTGGCCTTCCAGCATAATGCGGATCAAAGGCTCCGTACCGCTGGCCCGCACCAAGATCCGACCGCTATTCCCTAAATGCTCTCCGATCTGCCGGATCTTTTCCTGCAATTCCTCGTCCTGCATAGCCTCAGCCTTACGGCTGTTCTCCACCAGCACGTTCACCAGGATCTGGGGATAAATGGGCACATCCCCCGCCAAGGCGGACATGCGCTTGCCGGAGGTCTTTAAGATGTTCAAAACCTGGATGGCGGTAAGCATCCCATCCCCGGTGGTGTTCTGATCCAAAAAGATCACATGGCCGGATTGTTCGCCCCCCAGGCTATAGCCGCCTTCCAGCATGCATTCCAGCACATATCGGTCTCCCACCGCAGTCTCCGCCACATGGATGCCGATGTTGCGCATATACTGTTTCAGGCCGATGTTGCTCATCACCGTCACCACCAGGGTATCCCCATGGAGGCTGCCTGCGTCATGCATGACCTTGGCGCACATGCCTAAGATCCGGTCCCCATCCACGATGTTGCCCCGTTCGTCCGTGGCGATGACCCGGTCCGCGTCCCCGTCAAAGGCAAAGCCCACGTCCGCCCCGCTTTCCGTCACCAGCTCTTGGAGCCGTTCCGGATGGGTGGAACCGCAGCCGTCATTGATATTGCTGCCGTCCGGCTCATCCGCCCGGGGGATCACATTGGCTCCCAATGCGGAAAATACTTCCGCCGCGATCCCCGAGGAGGCTCCGTTGGCGCAATCCAGCACCACCGTAATGCCGTCAAACCGGGTGGTGGCGGAGGAGATGAGAAATTCCTTATATTCCTCCCGCGCCCGCCGGGCATTGATGATATGGCCGACCTCCTCCCCCACCGGCCGCTGAAAGGCCGGAGCCTTGATCAGCCGTTCGATCTCATCCTCCAGGGCGTCGGATAGCTTGAAACCTTGGCCGTTGAACCATTTGACCCCGTTGTATTCCATGGGATTGTGGCTGGCGCTGACCATCACCGCTGCGTCCGCTTCATACAAACGCACCAAGTATGCCATGGCTGGCGTTGGGATGACCCCCACGTCGATCACATCCCCCCCCACAGAGCAGATGCCCGCCATCAGCGCCGCCGCCAACATATCGCCGGAGCGCCGGGTATCCCGGCCCACCAAAATGCGGGGATTGTGTACCTCGCTGGTAAGCACCTGGGCCCCTGCCATGCCGATCTGCATAGCCAATTCGCAGCTTAAATCCTCATTGGCGATCCCTCGGACGCCGTCCGTCCCAAACAATCTCGTTCCCATTTCCATCCTCCCACCCAATAATTTGTCATGGGGTTTTCTTCCCTATATATTATACGCTAGGCATCCCGCCTTTTGCAACGCGTTCCCCTGCGCGGCCTTCTCTGTCCGCCCCCAAGAAAAAAGGCCCGCCGTCCCTTTCCAGGGCGGCAAGCCTCGTCGCAGCCTTTCCCTTAATCCAGCGGCTCCACATCTACCACCAGATAGAAGTTATCCGTATACCGGATTCGGTATTGCCGGGCGTTTTCCTGGTTCCAGGCAATGCTTTGGTTTTCATGATACAAGGCGTCCTGATCCAGCGTAAAGTCCAAAAGGTTCGGCACATAAAACGACATCCATTCGCCTCCGGTATCCTCGCCGATACCCCCATAGCGGGTCACCGGTTCCGGCTGTCCCTGGCTGAATGGGCCGGGAAGCCGGGCCGGGCGAAGTTTGGGGCTAACCCAAACGGTGGCCTCCTGCAATTGACCATTTTGGATCTGGGCGATATCCGCCTGGGCCTGATTCAGCAATGTGGGCACCCCCTCCTGCCCAATCATAAACCAGCCTAAAAATACCGGGAATGCCAGGCAAACCACCATCAGGGAAATGGTTTTGCCGGTGCGCACCCCTTTCCAGGCCGCCACCGCCACTGCCGTCAACACCACCAGGAGCCCGATGCTCCATGCCAGGAGGATGTCCTTATACCAGCTTTCGTAGCCCATGAGCAGCGCGACAGGGGTTTGGGTCTGGGAAAAGCGCATGTTGCACAGGGCAGGGCTCACGGAATACCACAGCAGCAGCAGGGATACCACCAGGCCTAAAAAAGGAAGGGATGTAAATAAAAATTCTTTTTTGCTATGCTTTTTTTCCGTTTGTTGCGGCGCATGTTCCATAGAAGGTTCCGGCATAGGCTCTTCCTGGGGGAGAATATCCTGGGTGCGGAACAGCCGGTAAGCCTTATGGAAATGAAAGGTAGCCTGCACGGCCATGAATCCCGCCAAGATAAGCCACCAGCCTTGTATTCTGCCTGTGGAAAGCAAGCCGAAGATGGAATTTGCAAAGCCATACAGCAGCAACAAGCTGGCGCATACCCGGCTTCTTAGCAAATGTATCCCCAACCCGAGGCCAGCGATCAGCGCCATGTCGATGATCACGCTGTAGTTCTGCTGCAAAAGCCCCAACCCCAAGCTTACTCCTGCACAGATATAGGCGAAGATAGCCGCGCTTTTGATGTTGCTTTTGTCCTTCTTCGTTGCGTACTTCTTATAAAATTCCCGTTTTGATAAATACTCCATACCATCCCTCCATGCTACCATCCCGTCTGATAGGCGGCAGCATACGAAAGCATCCCCTGGAAAAGGGGCCGGCCCGTGTATGCAGCCGTTGTTTCGGGATATGGCGGCGCGTATCCCCTGCCGCCAACCTGCTTTATCGGGTCGCGTCAAGTTCGGTCCTGTTTATGCTGGCCTCTGGCAGGGGCCTCTGTCTCCACCGGCCCTCCCAGCATTGCAGCGATAGGGCAGGAACCAACCCGGGTATCTTATAGCCTCCCTTTCAGCCCCCCCAGAGCCTTCTACCCAGGTCACGTCCCCAGTTCCACTTTAGCCCCCACAGGGCCGGACAAAAACGACCATGAAAAAAGCCCCGGAACAAATCGGTTCTGGGGCTCTGTAAACGTTTGGTAAGAAAGTTTAGCGCTTGGAGAACTGGGGAGCGCGACGGGCAGCCTTGAGGCCGTACTTTTTGCGCTCTTTCATGCGGGGGTCGCGGGTGAGGTAGCCGGCCTTCTTCAAAGCGCCCCGGAGCTCGGGCTCCGCAGCGATGAGGGCGCGGGCAATGCCATGACGGATGGCGCCAGCCTGGCCGGTGGTGCCGCCGCCGCATACGTTGACCTTTACGTCAAACTTGCTCTGGGTGCCGGTGAGGGCCAGAGGTGCGCGAACGATCATCTTCAGGGTCTCATAGCCGAAATAATCGTCCAGATCCCGCTGATTGATGGTGATGTTGCCGGTGCCGGGGAGCAGGCGAACGCGGGCAATGGACTTCTTACGACGGCCGGTGCCGAGATATTGGGTAATGCTTGCCATTTTCTTGTTCCTCCTGTCTCTTATTTGAGCACGAGCACTTCGGGGGTCTGGGCGGCGTGCTGATGCTGGCTGCCCGCGTAAATGCGGACCTTCTTGAGCATCTTGCGGCCCAGGGGGCCCTTGGGCATCATCCGGCGAATGGCTTCATATACGGCAAACTCAGGCTTCTTATCCAACAGCTCGCCATAAGAGGTCTCCCGAATGCCACCGGGATAACCGGTATGCCGATAATACTTTTTGTCGGTGAGCTTTTTGCCGGTAAGGGTGACCTTGTCCGCATTGATGATGATGACATGATCACCAGTGTCCACATGGGGGGTATATATGGGCTTATGCTTGCCACGCAGAATAGCGGCTACCTGGGATGCGAGACGGCCGAGCACCATACCTTCTGCATCCACCACATACCACTTACGTTCTACGGCTTCGCCCTTGGCCATATAGGTCTTCATGGCTGTCCTCCTAAAAGCAGTAGTGATAATAAAATCGCGTTGCATCCATGGGGAGGTACCTTGCTTCCGGGGCTGTGGCCGCAAATACCGATCCTAACGAACACACAAGTGATATTCTACCCAAATTATGCCGCCCTGTCAAGCCCAAACAGGCTGAAATCCAGGGTTTTTTTCCTGAAAATCCAACTTTTTTTCCAGTGTCCGGCGCCGAGGGGCTAGGGGTCAAACCAAGTCCGGGAAACCGGTCTGCCGCAGGGCCTCGTACAGCACGATGGCCGCCGAATTGGATAAGTTCAAAGACCGTTGGCCCGGCCGCATGGGGATGCGAATGGCATCTTTCCCACGCCGCTGCAATAAAGCTGGGCCCAATCCGGCCGTCTCCTTGCCAAACACCAAAAAGTCCCCATCCTGGTACCGTACATCCCCATAGGAGCGGGTGGCATGGGTGGAGGTGAGAAAGAACCGGGCCGTAGGATAGGCGGCCTCCACCTCCTCAAAGGCGTCGTAATAATGCACCTCCAAGCTATCCCAATAATCCAACCCCGCACGTTTCAGGTACTTGTCCTCCAAGCTGAACCCGAAAGGACGCACCATATGCAGGACCGTCCCCGTTACCGCGCAGGTGCGGGAAATGTTGCCGGTATTTTGCGGGATCTCCGGCTCCACCAAAACGATATGAAACATGGACGGGCCTCCTTTTCATGTGGAAAATTCAAGCTCCGTCCATTGTATCACGATTCTTCCCCTTTGTCTTGGGCAATCTGCCGGACCTTATCCAAATACAGGTCTGTCAGCTCCTGCGCATATTCCCCATTGAAGCTCCCAGCCACCACCCGGTAGGCTGTCAGATCCCCGTTCGGCCGGATCAACACCCAGCCTTTGTCGCTGCGCACCTTCACCCCGTCCATCAGCTCCACCCGGTCGCTGCGCTCGGTCTCCACCAAGCTTCGCATTACCCGCCCCATCTCCTTCCAGGAGCAGCCCACGCTGCCCTCCGCTTCATAGGTCTTGGGCAACTGCTCCACGTAGCCGGCAAGCCGTCCCTGCCGCCCCATTTGGCTTAACCGCACCACCGCTGCCTCCGTTTCAAATAGCTCTGGAAGATAACAGCCGTGGGTCAATGCCTGTTTCTTCCATTTTTCCCGGTCCTCTGGGCATCGATGTACTTTGCATCCCAAGCCCTCCAAATATTCCGCATAGGTTTCGCTGATCCCAACCGGCAGCCCTGTATGGCCCCGAAGCCGCCCTTCCGCCAGAGCGCATTGGATCAGTAAAACGATCCGCTGGCTTTCGCCAAGGTATTGATCCCGAAAGATACAGGTCATCTCCCCTGTTTCGTCCACGAAGAACCCTAACTCTGCCCCCTGTTGGATCATGCTGCCATGCAAGCGGCTCGCCTGGCGTTCCGCCATGAATAGCACGCTATATCCAGCCGGTAAAAGCACCCGGGCCGCGGTATCATACAGGTCCCCATCCCCGCTGAGGATGATCTTATACCCACCGGCCTGGACCCCCGGCTCCAAGATATCCCCCAGCCTGGCTTCATAGCCTTTGGCCGCGCCCCCCAGCTGCTGGATGATGCCCAGCCGCTGGGCCGTCAAAGGCGGATGTGGCCCGCTGAGCAACTCCTGCCGGAAGGAACGGAAGCTCCCGCCCGTCAACCGGCAGCCCTGCCCATCGCATAGAGCCAATTCCGCTCCATGGGGCCCTGTGCCATCTCGCTGTACATAGATGCCGCCCTGTAGGCCGTAGCTGCGAATCCCATGGGTAAAGGCGGAATAGCTGCAATGGCCCAGATCATATACGTCCCCGCCCTGGGACACCATCCCCGCCATGGCCCCGTGCTTGAGCATAACCGCCTGCTGGCTCCCATCTGTGGCAATGGCCAATTCCTTTTGAGCGCCTTTCTGACTTTTTACATAGGCCGCCCCGATCCGTGCAGCTCGCTCCGGTCCAAGGTCCCCATCCGTATAGCCTTTTACCACCGTATCCAGGTTGTTCTTGTGCAGGCCCCCATCCCAGATCACATCCTCCTGGCAGGTCGCCCCATCCTCCACCTGTTTGTTGGGCCACAGGCAAGCCCCGGCGGTTATAGAAGCCCCTTTTCCCACATGGCTTCCAGCCCCCAGGGCGGTACCGGCAAAGATACGGGCATGGTCGTCCACCTGGGCGCCTTCCGCGATGACGGCGCCCCGGATCTCCCCATGCTCCCGTACCCGGGCGCCTTGCAGCAAGATGCTCCGCTTGATGCTGCTGCCCGCCCCGATCCGAACGCCGCTGCACAGCACCGTACCGTCCGCCAGCAGGGCGCCTCCTGCCACCTCCGCATCCCGGCCAATGTAGCAGGGGGCAACCAGCGCCGCCTCCGGGGATACCTTGGCGTCATGCTCCATAAAAATGCCATCCCGCTCCACCGCCAAGGTCTCAAAGGCGCACTTCCCTGCCAGCATATCCCGCTGGGCTTGTACATAGGCCCTAAGGTCCCCAATATCACACCAATAGCTTTCTGTGACATGACCCATGATGGGCATGTTTGCCGCCAGCATCTTGGGAAAAAGATCCATGCTGAAATCGTAGGCTTGATCCTTGGGGATCATTTCCACCGCTTCCGGGGAGAGCAAATAGATCCCCGTATTGGCCAGGTCGCTAAACACCTGGGAAAGCTGGGGCTTCTCTAAAAAGCGGCTTATGCGTCCAGTTTCATCCATCAAAGCCACGCCGTATTCCGTAGGGACCTGCACCCGTTTGAGCACAATGGTGGCCGCCGCGCCGCTGTCCGCGTGGGCCCGGATCAGCGCGCCCAGGTCTACATCCGTTATGGCATCGCCGCTCATTACCAGCACAGGCTTTCCAGGCCGGGCCACCGCCGCCACGCTGCCGGCGGTACCCAAGGGCTTGTCTTCTACGCTATAACGAATCTCCGCCCCAAATGCCCGCCCATCCCCCAAATGCTCTCGGATCATATCCGGCAAGTAATGTAGGGTGGCTGCAATGTCCGTGATCCCATGGGCTGTAAGCAGCTCCACGCAATAATCGATCACCGGCTTGTTTAAAAGTGGCACCATTGGTTTGGGCATGGTGCAGGTCAAGGGGCGCAGCCGCTTGCCATGTCCGCCGGCCATGATGACTGCCTGCATAAAAAAATACCGCCTTTCCAGATAGAATTGCGGTATTATTCTTTGCCGGTACCCGGCATTTTATTAGGGTTTCTCCCAGCCTATCGGTAGAAAAATACGTTTCCGCCATAGGTGCCATAATAGGTATATCCGCTGCGGTCCGTACCCCGGCTTGCCGCTTGGAAATACATTACCTCCGCTGGCAGGATCAGGTTGCCGTCAATGAAGATCTGCTGGACCGCCGCCAAAGCCGCGGTGGAAGGCGCCTTCAGGTTACTGGTGGAAAACTGGTTTTTCTGGTACAGGACCTCCTCGATGGTGTTGGGGAAGCTGCTGCTATGGACCCGGTTATAAATTACGTTGGCAACAGCCACATAGCTTTCCATATCCCCTTCTTTTTGCACCACCTGGGCAGCCAGATACAGCTCGTCCGCCTGAGAAATGCTCGTGGAGGGGGTAGTCGTAGGCGTTTCCTCTACCACTGGGATGGATTGCTCCGGTGTGGGCGTAGGCGCCGGGGTGGGCTCCGCTTCCTTCACCTGGCCGATGGTCACATACTCTTTGAGCATATAGCCCCGCAGGCCATCCAGCTTTACCCGGTACCATTCCTCACATTTGCCCGTCACCAGCAAGGTGTCGTAGCGCTCGTATTCCCCTAGCACATCATATCCAGTCCCAGGGCCTGCCCGCAGATTGATGGTCTTGGCGTTCACATAGCCGTCTACATATTCGTCCAACTCCTCCACCGCATAAGCCGGCGTAGGTTCTGGCACATCCCCCATGGCTACAAACTCCTTGAGCATATAGCCCCGCAGGCCGTCCAGCTTTACCCGATACCATTCCTCGCAGGTGCCGGTCACCAACAGGGTATCGTAGCGTTCATATTCCCCCAGCACATCGTACCCGGTCCCCGGGCCGGCTCGCAGATTAACTGTGGCCGCCAGCACATAGCCGTCCACATATTCCTCCAGCTCCTCCACCGTATAGCTGGGGGTAGCTTCCGGTGTAGCGGTTGGAGTCGGATTAGGGGTTGCTGCCGGGCTGGCTTCCGGGGTCGCCGCTGGTTGCGTCTGGCTGGAGGCCTGCGGCGATGTCACCACCATATAGGCCGGCGTAGCCGGCGGCAAAGTGATCTCTACCACATGGGCGTCCGGCGACTGGGTGGGTTCCACCGTGACGGCATCGTCTGCAGCCGCCTTTGCCAAGGGAATACTCTCCCCATGGACCGATGCAATCGCAGAAGAAACTTCTTCCTCCTGGGCCACATTGGCCGTTGTTGCAGCTGCAGCGCATCCCGTCAACATGAATGCGCCCGCAAGAATGCCCAGGAGCTTAATCGTGCCTTTCCCGCTCATCACAAAATGAACCTTTGTAGGTCTTCGTCCTTGTAAGCCTTGGATACATGTTCTCGTACGTATGCTTCATCCACCTCCACTTTCGTAAGGGGATAGTCCCCCCCTGCATTGAAGGAAATATCCTCCAGCAGGTTCTCCATTATGGTATGCAGCCGCCTGGCGCCAATGTTCTCGCTGGTCTCGTTTGCCTGATAAGCATATTGGGCGATGGCCGTAAGGGCATCATCCGTAAATTGAAGCAAGATATTATCCGTTTTCAGCAGGGCGGCATATTGCTTGGTGATGGCGTGCTCCGGCTGGGTCAGGATGCGCTTATAATCCTCCACCGTCAAGGCGGAAAGCTCCACCCGGATGGGGAAGCGGCCCTGTAGCTCCGGGATCAGGTCCGTCACCTTGGAAACATGGAACGCCCCCGCTGCGATAAACAGCATAAAGTCCGTTTTCACCGGCCCATACTTGGTATTGACCGTGCACCCTTCCACAATGGGCAGAATATCCCGCTGCACCCCTTCCCGGGATACGTCCGGGCCGCCCATCTGCTCCTTGCCGGCGATCTTGTCGATCTCGTCGATGAAGATGATGCCGTCCTGCTCCGCTTTTTCCACCGCCTCCCGGATCACCTCATCCATATCGATGCGCTTTTCCGTTTCGTCCTGAATTAGGATCCGGCGGGCATCCTTAACGGGCAGCCGGCGTTTTTTCTTTTTGGGAGGGATCAGGCCCCCCATCATCTCGTTCAGGTCGATGTCGATGCCCATGGCCAGCATGGCGTTCCCCGCCGTCTGCTGTTCCACTTCCACCTCCACCAGTTCCTCTTCCAGTTGCCCGGCCCGCAGCCTGGCCGCCACCTGGTCCCGCAGGGTGGCCCGCTGGGCCTTTTCCTCCTCGGAAAGCTCCGGCTCGCTGCTGGCCTTGCCCGCCCCCAAAAGAAGCTGCAGGGGGTTGACCGCAGTCTCCGCGGCCTTTCGCTTTTGATCCGGCAGCAAGAGCTCGATCAGCCGCTGCTCTGCCGACGCCTCCGCGCTCAGGCGCACCACCTGGGCCTTGCGCTCCTTGCACAGGCGGATGGAGGCTTCCACCAGATCCCGCACCATGCTGTCCACATCCCGGCCCACATAGCCCACCTCGGTAAACTTGGTGGCCTCCACCTTTACCAGGGGGGCGTCCACCAGCTTGGCCAGCCGCCGGGCGATCTCGGTTTTCCCCACCCCGGTGGGGCCCATCATAATGATGTTTTTCGGGGTGATCTCCTCCCGCAGCTCCTGGGGGAGCCGGCTCCTGCGATAGCGGTTGCGCAGGGCGATGGCCACCGCCCGCTTGGCCTCGTTCTGGCCTACGATGTATTTATCCAGCGCTTCAACGGTTTCCCGTGGGGTCATGATGCTCATACTTCCTCCAAGGTGATGTGGCCGTTTGTGAATACGCAGATCTCCGACGCGATCTCAATGGCCTTGCGGGCGATCTCCCGGGCGGGCAGGTCTGTGTTTTCCTTCAGGGCTTTGGCAGCCGCCAGGGCGTAATTGCCGCCGGAACCAATGGCGGCAATGCCGTCGTCCGGATCGATGACCTCCCCGCTGCCGGAGATGACCAATAGATCCTCTCGATCCGCAGCGATCAGCAGCGCCTCTAGATGCCGAAGGGCCTTGTCGCTGCGCCAATCCTTGGCCAGGCTCACTGCCGCCCGGCGCAGGCTGCCGCCGTATTGGGTAAGTTTGGCCTCAAACCATTCGCACAGGGAAAAGGCGTCCGCCACGGAGCCGGCAAACCCCACCACCACCTGATCGTGGTAAAGCCTGCGCACCTTTTTCGCGGTACCTTTCATGATGGTACGCTCCCCCATGGTGACCTGCCCATCGCCGGCAATGGCGCAAACCCCATTCCGCTGCACAGCCACAATGGTCGTCCCCTGTAATGCCATATCTGTTCCCTCGCATTCTTCCACAAAGCCATATACGGCCCAAATTATATAAGTATCATACCACAACTTCCCGGCCTATGGGGCCAAAGAAGCCATACCTTTACAGTTTATTCGCAATTATGCCATCTAGTGCCTGGAGCGCGCGCCGGGAAATGGCCTCATACCGTTCCGTCTTTTTCCTGGGCCGGCGCTCCTCTGGCAGCTCTGCCATGATGCCAAAGTTGATATTCATCGGCTGGAAATCCTTGCCGCAATAGCCGGATACATAATGGGCCATGGCCCCAAGGGCGGTTTCCCTGGTAAAATCCACCGGCGGTTTTCCCAGGAGGCTATGGGCCAAATTGATCCCCGCCACAAGGCCGGAGCCGGCGCTTTCCACATAGCCCTCCACCCCGGTGATCTGGCCTGCAAAATACAGGTTGGGCCGTTCGATGACGCTATAGCGGTAATCCAACTTCCCCGGGGAAGGCAGGAAGGTATTCCGATGCATGACCCCATAGCGCAAAAACTCCGCATGGGCCAGGCCGGGGATCATGCCGAATACCCGTCGCTGTTCCGGGAACTTCAGGTTGGTCTGGAACCCTACGATGTTGTACATGGCTCCCTCCGCGTCGTCCTGGCGGAGCTGCACCACGGCAAAGGGTTTTTTCCCGGTATGGGGGTCCACCAACCCCACGGGCTTCAGGGGGCCAAAGGCCAAGGTCATCTCCCCCCGCTTGGCCATGACCTCCACAGGCATACACCCCTCGAACACCCGGGGCGTTTCAAATGCATGGAGGGGCGCGGTCTCAGCCTGGACCAGCTCCCGGACGAACGCAAGGTATTCCGCCCGGTCCATGGGGCAATTCAAGTAATCGCTGCCCCGCTCATACCGGGAGGCGCGAAAGACCTTATCCATCTCCAGGGAATCCGCCGCCACGATGGGAGCCGCCGCATCGTAAAAATGCAGGCCCGGGCCAAAGAGCTGCTGGATATTCTCCAAAATGGGCCCGTCGGTGAGAGGCCCAGTGGCCACGATGGCAGGGGGCTCCGGCAGGGCGGTGACCTCCTGATGGATGACGGTGATGTTGGGATGGGCTAAGATCCGGTCCGTGATCAGCCGGGTAAATCCCTCCCGGTCCACCGCCAGGGCGCCCCCCGCAGGCACCCGGGTCTCGTCCGCCGCCCAGATGATCAGGGAATGCAGCCGGCGCATCTCCTCCTTCATCAATCCGGCCCCGTTTTGCAGCCGGTCGGAACGCAGGGAATTGGAACACACCAGCTCCCCGAAGGTGTCCGCCTTATGGGCGGGCTGCCGCCTATGGGGCTTCATCTCATACAGGCGCACCAGTAAGCCGCGTTCCGCCAACTGGAACGCGGCTTCGCAGCCGGCGAGGCCGGCCCCTATGACGCTTACGGTATCAGCCATCGTTTTCCTTTTCTTCCTTGTCTTTTTTCTGGGGCCGTACCACATAGCCGCAGGCCTTATCCGTGCATAGGGTATAGCCGCCGTTTTGTCCCATCTTATGTACCATCATGCCGCCGCACTTGGGGCATTTTTCCTTGGTGGGCCGGTCCCAGGACACGAAATCGCATTCCGGATACCGCTCGCAGCCGTAAAAGACCTTGCCTCGCTTGGACTTGCGCTTGATCAATGCGGCGCCGCACTTGGGGCAGGGTACGTCGATCTTTTCTACGATGGCCTTGGTATTGCGGCAGGCCGGGAAATTGGGACAGGCTAGGAACCGGCCGAACCGGCCCATCTTATACACCATCATGGCCCCGCACTTATCGCAAGGCACGTCCGATACCTCGTCCTGGATCACGATCTTTTCAATGCTTTGGGACGCCTTTTCCACGGTCTTTTCAAAGGGTCCATAAAAATCGTTGATCACCGCGGTCCATTCCTGTTCCCCGTCCTTGACCTTATCCAGCTTGCTCTCCATGTCCGCCGTGAACTTCACATCCACGATGTCCTTAAAATTGTCCTTCATCAGCTGGGTCACCACAAACCCCAGCTCCGTGGGCACCAGCTGCTTCTTTTCCCGCTGGACGTAGCCCCGCTCGATGATGGTGGAAATGGTGGGCGCATAGGTGCTAGGCCGGCCGATGCCTTTTTCCTCCAGCAGCTTCACCAGGGAAGCCTCCGTATACCGGGGGGGCGCCTGGGTGAATTTCTGTTCCTTGTCGATGGAGGCAGCCTGTAATTCCTCCCCTACCGTCAGCTTGGGCAGGGTGGGCTCCGCCTCTTCCGCTTCGTCCTTTCCCTCGGTATACAATACCGTATATCCGTCAAACAAGGTGCGGGAACCGGTGGTCCTATAGGTGCAACCATTGGCATCCAGGGTAACGGTGCTCACCTCGTAGCGGGCCTCCGTCATCTGGCTGGCCAAAAACCGCTCGAAAATCAGCTTATACAGCTTATATTGGTTGTTGTTCAAGGACGCCTTCACATCCTGGGGCCGATTCAACAGGCTGGCAGGACGGATGGCCTCATGGGCGTCCTGGGCGCCCTTGCGGCCCTTATATACGTTGGGCTTCGCCGGCACATAGGGCTGGCCATAGGTTTCGGCGATATAATCCCGGGCCTGGGCCTGGGCCTCCTCCGCCACCCGTACCGAGTCGGTACGGATATAGGTGATCAAGCCCGTTACCCCCTGGCCCTGGATCTCCACGCCCTCATAAAGCTGCTGGGCGATAAGCATGGTAAGCTTGGTGGTAAAGCCCAGCTTCCGGCTGGCCTCCTGCTGCAGGCTGCTGGTGGTAAAGGGCGGCGGCGCATGGCGGGTGCGCTCCCCCACCTTGATGTCCGTCACCTGAAACGGCACGCCGCTAGAGGCCTCCACCACCTTTTCGGCCTCCGCCTGGGTATGGAGCTCCGTGCGCTTGTCCCCATAGCCATAGAACTTGGCCGGCAAGGGCTTGCGGCTTCCCTTGATCTTCAGCTGGGCGCTAATGAGCCAATACTCCTCCGGGACAAAGTCCATGATCTCCTTTTCCCGGTCGCACAGGATCCTACAGGCCACGGACTGGACCCGACCCGCGCTTAATCCCCGGCGCACCTTGGCCCAGAGGATGGGGCTGATCTTATATCCCACCAAACGGTCCAATACCCGGCGGGCCTGTTGGGCGTCCACCAGGTTCATGTCGATGGCCCGGGCGGCTTTGACGGAATTCTTTACCGTATTGGCGGTGATCTCGTTAAACTCAATGCGGCATTTGGAGTCGATATCCAGCTTCAGGATCTGGGCCAGATGCCAGCTGATGGCTTCCCCTTCCATATCCGGGTCGGTGGCCAGATAGATCTTCTTGGCGTTCTTCGCTTCCCGGCGGATGGTCTCCAACACATCCCCCCGTCCCCGCAAGGTGATATACTTCGGGGTAAAATTATGCTCCACATCTACTCCCAACTGGCTCTTCGGCAGATCCCGCACATGCCCGTTGGAAGCGATGACCTTATATTTGCTCCCTAAAAATTTCCCGATCGTCTTTGCCTTAGCAGGCGATTCCACGATGACCAATGTCTCCGCCATGAAAGCGCGTACCTCCAAATGTTCTACGTATTCTTTCTTTGCTTATTCTGGCGCCCCTAGGCGCATGCCTGTTTTGTGGCCCCATTGGTGCGCAAACAGGCGATACATAATAAATGAAAGAGCCCCTCAAAAAGGCGCAGCGCAAAAGCCCTACGCCCTTTTAGGCCGCATTTATCCGGGCGCTGTGCTAGCCGACCCCTGACGGGAGGACCCCGCCTGGCAGCCAAGCCCGCCTTGCGCCAAGACAAATGCGGCCAAAATGCCCTTGGCCCTACATGAAGCAGATTGGTTGCAGCATTCTATGCACCGGGTAAATGATCCCTAGTGGGACGAGGGCCCTTTTGTCAGGGATGGGATATAAGCTGCGGTGTTCCCATTATTCCAAGCTGAACAATCTACCCGGCGATTGCTTAATTATTCCCGATAATTCCATATCTGTCAAGGCTAAATTTATCTCTGGGGCATTGTAGCCCGTCAATTCGCACAATTCATCGATATTTCGTTCCCCTGCCTGGAGCAGCCGCACCAAAAGGGTCTGCTCCAAACTCAGCCGGCTTTCGTCGATCCATTTGGGAGCCGCTCTTTGCCCTGGCTGGATGTTGTACTCCTCCAGCACGTCCCATACATCGGTCACAGACTTTGCGTTGCCCTCTTTTATAAGCCGGTTGGTCCCCTTGCTCTTTTCATCGCTGGGCCTTCCTGGGATGGCAAATACATCCCGGTTCTGTTCCAGGGCGAACTCCACGGTAATATTGGTGCCGCTGTGCAAGGCGGCTTCTACCACCACAACCCCTTTGCTCAGCCCGCTGATGATCCGATTCCGCTGGGGGAAATAGGCAGGAAGCGGCTTTTCCCCCGGAAGAAATTCCGATACCACGGCCCCCCGTTCCACCACCTGCTCATACAGCTCCCGATTCTGAGGGGGATATACCACGTCCACCCCGCAGCCCAACACCGCGATGGTGGGAAAGGGATTATCCACCGCCGCCAGGGCCCCCTTGGCGCACAGCCCGTCGATGCCATGGGCCAAGCCGGATACCACGCATACCCCTACGCTGGAAAAGTCCCGGGCCATGGTCATGGCGACCCGTTTCCCATATTCCGAGCAATTCCGGGAACCGATCATGGCGATGGGCAAATGAATGACCTCCGGCAGCCTGCCCCGCACATATAAGCAGGTAGGCGGGCGATGGATCTGGGTCAATAATTTTGGATAATTGGCGTCTCCCAGCAGCACCCCCTGGATCTTATGCCGCTCCATATACGCCAGGCAACGATCGATGTACCCTTCCTCCGCCTTTTCGTATAGCTGCCGGTTCAGGCCGGCGTCCCGTTGATTCAATTCGGGCAGGCAATGGTGCTTTGCGTCCCGGAAAACCGCTTCCGCATCCTCCTGGTAGTGGGCCAAAAGGGCTGCGATGCGGCTGTGGGCCTGTCCCAGGGCAAAGCATAACCATAGCCGGTACCGTCGTGCCCGCTGTTCCATTTTATCCTCCCCAATACTTTTTGTCTAGGCTTCGATATTGCATCGCTTCCGCCACATGCACGGCGTCGATGGTTTCCTCCCCCGCCAGGTCCGCGATGGTCCGGGCTACCTTTCGGATCCGCCCATAACCTCGTCCGCTCATATACATGGTTTCAAAGGCCTTCTTCACCATAGCTTGGGCCCGGGCTGTCAGGGGGCAATAGCGGTTGATCTGTTCGCCTGCAAGCTGGGCGTTGAACAGGATGCCCTCCTCCTGGTACCGTTCCCGCTGCCGCTGCCGAGCCGCCTCCACCCGTTGCCGGATAACGGCGCTGGATTCCCCGGTGCTGCTGCCGGTGATCTCCTCATACCCCACCTCCGTCATCTCTACTTGCAGGTCGATCCGGTCCAAAAAGGGCCCGGACAGCCGGTTTCGATATCGTTCTACCTGGGCCGGCGTACACCGGCACCGGCTGGTCCGGCCGCCGTAATACCCACAGGGACATGGGTTCATAGCCGCCACCAGCATAAAGTCCGCCGGATAGGTAGCCCGGAAGGACGCCCGGGTGATGGTGACCTCCCGATCCTCCAGGGGCTGGCGCAGGGCCTCCAGGACATCCCGGGAAAACTCCGGCAGCTCGTCCAAAAACAGCACGCCCCCATGGGCCAGGCTGATTTCCCCGGGCTGGGCTTTCGGTCCGCCGCCTACCAGGGAGGGCAACGAGGCGCTGTGATGGGGCGCGCGGAAGGGCCGCTCCGCCGCGATGCCCCCGCTGCCCCGGAACGCCCCCGTGACGGAATGCACCTTGGTGATCTCCAGGGCCTCCCCAAAGGTCAGCTGGGGCATAATGCTGGGCATAGCCTTGGCCAGCATGGTTTTCCCGCTGCCCGGGGTGCCGATCAAAAGCAGGTTATGCCCTCCTGCCGCGGCGATCTCCGCCGCCCGCTTGGCCCCCTGCTGGCCCCGGATCTCGGAAAAGTCCGTGCCCGGCCGGGTTGGCGCGGCTTCCCATTGCCGCCGCTCCACCGGCGGATGCGCCGCCGGCTCCTGCAGCAAGGAAGCCGCCTCCTTCAGGGTCCCTACCGCATAGGCGTGGATCCCTTCCAGGTAGGCGGCTTCTCCCGCATTTTCCATTGGCAGCATAACGTGGGTCACGCCATGGGCCCGGGCGCTGATCAGCATGGGCAAGATCCCGTTGACCCCCCGTACCCCGCCGTCTAGAGCCAGTTCCCCCAGGAAGATCCATCCTTCTTCCGGCTGGGAGATCTGCTCCGTGGCGGCAAGCAAGCCTAGGGCTATTGGCAGATCATATACGGTCCCCTCTTTTTTCATGTCCGCCGGAGCCAGGTTGATGGTGATCCGCCGGGGCGGCACCATAAATCCGCTGTTGCGCAGCGCTGCCCGCACCCGTTCCCTAGATTCCCGCACGGCAGCGTCAGGCAAGCCTACGGTATCGTAGGCCGGTAGGCCCTGACTCACGTCCACCTCCACCTCCACGGCAAAGCCGTGGAGGCCGTATAGGCCATAGCTATGGATCTTTGAAAGCATATTCCGCCCCTCTGCCCTGCCGGGGCTCGGACCCTCTGGCGGGCCTTTTATTTGAAAACGAAAAGCTTGTTGCCGATAAAATTGATCACCATCACCACGACGGTTACCACCCCCTTGGCGATTAGGTTGCTCTCAATGCCAAGGGTGCCGTAGCACAGCCGCAATAACACAACCGATATACTTAAGGATACCAGATTTACCGCCACAAAGGCAACAAATTCCCGCTTGGTATATCGTTTTCCTTTCCCAAAGGTCCACCGGCTGTTGAAAAAGTAACTGTTCAGCAGCCCGCAGGTATAGGAAATGCACTGGGCCGGCGCATAATGCAGCCCCAGGTATACCAGCAGCTGGTACACCAGGAAGTCCACCAGGGTATTTAATACCCCCACCAATCCAAACTTAATGAATTGAAGCCCTTGCTCTTTCAGCTTCATCCTCCTGCCCTCCTTTGTCAATAGCCCAAGAAGGTCCAGGTGGGAATCCATTCCAGGGCATGGATATAGGATGCCGGGGCCGGCGTTCCCGAGAGCACCGGATAAAAGGCGACAAACAGCACCGCCGCCGCTCCCAGCCATGCCCATTTGACCCAGACGGGCCAGCCTTTCTTTTCCTCTCCCCGCTTCACCAGGTACACGGTACACAGGATGAGGAAGGGCACCGTAGCAAAGAAGTGGTATGCGAAGGTACAACGGGTCACCAAGACCCAGGGCAAATAATTGGCGCATACCCCGGTGAGCAGCACGAACATACCTTTTTCATACCGGATCCGCTTCATCAGCAGCCGGATGGCCAGCCCGATGCCACCCAAAGAGCAAATCCACCAAACCGCCGGGTTGCCGAAGGCGGAGATGGTTGCGGCATAATTTGCCGGCATCCCCTCATAGCCCACATAATACCAAACCGGCCGGATATCCAGAGGCCACTGCCACCAGGGGGACTCGTAGGGATGGGAAGCGGTTAAGGTGCTATGGTAGTTGAACATAAACTCCTGCACCCCCCAGATCCCCTTTAGGTCATACTGGGCTTCGGACCAAACATAGGGCAGATAGGAGGCCAGATAAATGCTGGCGGGCACCAGGATGTAGAACAAACAACACCACAGCAGGGTGATGATGGCCTGCCGCCAAAAACGGGATACCTGGGCGCGTTTTTTTACGTCCTTACTTTGTATATTCCGGCGGTATTCCATATACCGCTGGGTCAGGGAAGTGAAGAAGATCACCGCCAAGCCGGCCCCCGCATAGATGCCGATCCATTTGCAGGCCACCCCCAGCCCGAAAAACACCCCTGCCCATGCCAAGGGCTTCAGGGTGGCAAACAGCCCGTCGGTGAAGAAATTCATGGTGTAATACCTGTACATGAAATAATACATGAGCAGGATAAAAAACACCCCATACACATCGATGGTGGCAATGCGGGTCTGGGTAAAGTGCATGAAGTCAAAGGCAAACAGCCCTGCAGCCAGCAAAGCATATTCGCTTTTGCCGAATAGCCGCTTGGCGAACAGATACAGGATCGGGACCATGCCGATGCCGAATAGGGTGCCTACGATCCGCCAGCCAAAGGCATTCATCCCAAAGACGGCAATGCCCGCCATAATGAAGATCTTCCCCAGGGGCGGATGGGAGTTTTCATAGGGCGTCAGCCCGTGAAGGTGCTCGTAAGCGGTGCGGGCATGGTACAGCTCATCGAAATACATGCCGTTTTTGCTGGAGGGGTACGCGGGCACCTGGTCCGGTTCATCGCAAAGCAGCGCCGCCTCCGGCGCTCCCTCTCCTGTAGCCTCCCAACCCGTTATGGGGATATAGTTCCCCGCCTGGTCGAAGCAGGCGATCTCGTTGAACCATACGGTCCCTTGCTGCACCTGGATCGTCAACGTCTTGGTTTGCCAGCCTTCCCCGCCGATATCCACCCAGCGGAACATATCTCCGTTTTCCTCGGTATACTCCAAGGTGGAGCCATCGTCTCCGGTCATGCACACCGTTCCCGTATCCAGGCCCCCAAATACCCGTATACAGGATAGCTGGGTCTCCTGCTCCAGCTCCAATACAGCCCCTTGGCCGGCGCTTGCCTGCCATACGGTTTCCGGCGCCTGCATGGTACCCAGATTGATGATGGCGATCACCCCATAAACCAAGGTCAGCGTCCCGCACAGCAGCCGGTCTCGGGAGGTAAAGCGGCAGCTTTCCTCGGGCTTTTTCTTATTGGATAGGCTGGGCTGGATCTCCCCTGCCCGCCGGTCTCCCTCAAAGGCAGGCGAACGCCTTTTACGCAGGATCAGATCCCAGCATACCCAGGCAAAATAGGCAAAGGTCAGCACCGTGAGAATGGAGCCAAAAATCGTGATACAGTTATACTCCGCCCCTCTAAGGGCCGTATCCTTTACCACCATAAAGGCCGCCAGGGAATTGAGCAGCAACGAGCAGGTAAACCCCAAATAGCACAGGAGCAACCGCCGATCCTCATAGGCAATAAAACTCACCATAAGCAACAGCGCCACCGGAAACAAATATCGTTCGTGCATATATTGCCCCAGGGTAAACAACCCCGCCAGCAAAAACGCAAGGCTCAGGGGCAAGCAACCGTTTTCCTTCCGCCCCCGAATATACATCCATAGGGCAGCCAGCACGCACAACACCATGCAAGCCGTACCCCATTGGCCATAGGTAATGGAAAACAGGAAGGGGGCGTCCACCGGCTGCCAGTTGCCTCCCAGCAGGGCAAAAAGATTAAAGGCCTCAATGCTGGCATAGGGATAGCTGGTGGCGGTACCCAAGAGCTTTTCTAAAAACCAAGGCCCTTGGAAGGACAGCCCTAAGAAATCCACCTCCACCGTTCCCTGGCCCCCGCTAAAGGGCACGCACAGCAGCAGGATGATCCCCACCGCTAGGGCTACCGCCGCCAGGGTGCGCAAAGCCGTCTTGGCGCCCTGATCGTGGATCTTGACGAAATATACGCCGGCAAACAGAGGCCCTGCCATCAGGGCCTGGGGTTTGATGAGGATGGCGATCCCATAGGCCAGCCCCGCCCATTCCAAACGGTTTTCCGTTAGCAGCCATACCACCAATAGCAGCGCCAGGGTAAGCACCTGGTCGATCTGCCCCCAACCCCCGGACAGGAAGGCCATGGCCGGGTTCAGGGCCACCAGGCCGCACAGCAGCAGCGCGCTCCGCCGGGGCAGGCGCTTATCCGCCAAGCGGAATACCACATACGCGGCCGCCAGGTCGCATAAAATCGCAGGCATCTTGGTCAGCAGCACGTGGCCGCTGCCGCCATAGCTTAGGCCCAACAGCTTTGCGATGCCGCCGGTGAGCCACAGCACATACATATACCCCGGCGGGTAATCCGCAAAGAACCCGCTCGTATAAAAGGCGCCCGGCCCCCCTTCCGCCATGGCGTTTCCCCAGGCGAGGAAGCAGCCCATATCCGTGGAGTGGCCGTAAAAGACCAGGGACAGCGCAAGCCGCAGCACAAAAGCCCCAGCCAATATGGCCGCCAGCTTGGGCCATGGGCTGGGCTTGGGTTGGGGATCCTCAGGCTGCTTGAGCCGGATCCATCGTATATACAGCCACAGCCCTGCAACGGCGCAGGCGACCGTGACCAGCAACATGGCGCCGCTGTGCAATTCGTTTACATTATGGGTCGCTTCCGAGGATTGGGATGTGGGGGCCTGGCCGAAGTCCGCGGCAACCGTCCCAACGGGCAGGCTGTCCAGCTGGACCACCTCCACGTTGCGAAACCAGGCTGTGCCGCTACAAAGGGCGCCATAGCCCCCCAGCCGGACGCAGATGGTCATCTCCGTTTGGCCGGCGCCGGTCTTGCCTACCAGCTCCACCTGCTGCCAGCCATTGCTGGTGCCTACCACGGGTTCTGAGGCCGCCAACGAGCCCACTACGGATACGTTGGCCCCGCCCCTGCCGGATACGTCCTGGGTATGCAGCTCGCAGGAGATGCGATAGTAGCTGTTCTCTGCAACCGGGATGGTTTGGCACAGCCGCACGTCGTTCTCCTCCGCCGCCGCGATCTGAACGCAAGGCGTCCCATCCTCATCAACCAGCCGCTGGATGGTATAGGCGTCCTCTCCTGTGATCCATGCCTCCGCATACCAGTCCAGGGGAAGCCCGTCCGCAATGCCGATCTGGTTAAAATCGCCGTTGGACAACGTCACCGGCGTATCCGCCAGGGCGGACGCCGGCAGCAACAACAGCGCGCAGGCGAGAAGCAAAGCCTTAAACTGATTCATAGTTCCTCGAAGCTTTCCATTTTTTCTATAGATATGATTATTTTACCACAGTTGGCCGCATCCCACACGCCAAATTAAAAAGTTTACGATTGGCAGCCCTTTTGCGCTGTCCGCCCCTATTCTGCTACGGAAAAGGCGTCACGAATCCATACAATGTTTCGGGTGTTCAAATCCACCTCCAACACGTCAAGCCGGCAGGGCCCGGCATAATCCGTCTCCTGCAAATACGCCTGGGCCGCCCGGATGATCCGCCTCTGCTTAGCGGCGTCCACCGCCTCCCGGCCATAGCCCCAGGCCCGGCTACTTCTGGCCTTCACCTCCGCAAACACCAGGGTATCCTCCTCCATGGCCACCAGGTCGATCTCGCAGCCCTCCCTCCGGTAATTGCGCTGCAAAACCCGGCAGCCCCGCTCCTCCAAATAGAGGGCCGCCAGGTCTTCCCCCAGCCGGCCCTTATCGTAGGTTTCCATCGCCTATTCCCCCCAAACCTTGCGGATAAAGCTGCGCCGGTGCAATGGGCAGGGCCCCAGCTGCCGGATGGCCGCCATGTGGGCCGCTGTCCCGTAGCCCTTATGGGTTTCAAACCCATAGCCGGGATACAGGACCGCCTGCTGCCGCATATACCGGTCCCGCTCCACCTTGGCCAGGATGGAAGCCGCGCCGATGGCATAGCACAGGGCGTCCCCGTGGACGACGGCCTCCTGCCGCACCGGGATGGCAAGGCCCTCTAGGGCGTCCACCAGCAAAATATCCGGCTTAACCTCCATCGCCTCATAGGCCAACCCAAAAGCCTCCCGGGTGGCCTGAAGGATGTTGATCTCGTCGATCCGCTCCGGCCCCACCCAACCTACCCCATAGGCGACGGCCTTTTCCCGGATCCTCTCGTAGAGCTGCTCCCGCTTCCGCTCCGAAAGCTTTTTGGAGTCGTCCACCCCTTCGATCAGGCAGCCGGGGGGCAGCAGCACCGCCGCCGCCACCACCGGCCCCGCCAAGGGGCCCCGGCCCACCTCGTCCGCGCCCGCCGCCAGCAGACCCTGCTCCCAATAGCGCCGTTCCCGCACGGATAAGGCCAGGAGCCTTGCTTGCTCCTGCTCAGCAGTCCGCTTGGCCATTGGCATCCTGCCTTTCATAGCGGGGATCGTCCAGGGTGACCCGGCCGATCTTGCCGCCCCGGAATTCATCCAGCACGATCCGGGCGGCCCGCTCCGTATCCAATACCCCGCCGGGCAGCAGGAAGCCCCGCCCCCTGCATACCCCCTCCAGCAGGGCCCCGGGCTCCATGCCGGGTTCCAGCTTTTTGTACCGGGCTTGCAGCCCCTCCGGGCATAGGCCCATCAGCTCCGCCAGCAATTGCCCCGCCAGCTGTTCCACGTCCATAATGTCGTCCTTGATGGAGCCGATATAAGCCAAATGCCTGGCCAACAGGGGGTCCGACAGCTTGGGCCACAGCAAGCCCGGGGTATCCATCAGTTCCAGATACGGGCTTACCTTCACCCATTGCTTGCCCTTGGTCACCCCGGGCCGGTCCCCCACCTGGGCCCGGTTGGAGCCCGCCAGTCGGTTGATAAAGGTGGATTTCCCCACGTTGGGGATCCCCGCTACCAGGATGCGCACGGTCTTTTTGACCCCCTTCTTTTCCAGCCGCTCCACCTCGTCCCGCACCGCTTCCTGCAGCAGCTCCACCGCCGCCCCCTTCTTCTGGGAATTGGTGGCGGTCATGGATAGGGCCCGGAATCCCATCCCCTCGTATACCTTCAAGAACGCCCGGGTCGCTGCCGGGTCCGCCAGATCGCTTTTATTCAAAAGCACCACCCGCCGCTTGGCCGCAAACAGGCTGTCAAAGTCCGGGTTCCGGGTGGCGATGGGCGCCCGGGCGTCCAGGATCTCCACCACCGCGTCGATCAGTTTCAGGTTCTCCGCCAGCATACGCCGGGCCTTGGCCATATGGCCGGGATACCATTGGATCTGCATACTCCCTCTCCTTTCCCTTTTGTATGAAGAAACCCCCTATGCGGCCATGCATCGGGGGTTACGGTTCCTTTGTGTTTGGGCCGGCATATGGTCCCGCGCCCTGGCGGAAGCCCTAGCCGGCTCTGGGCAAACGCAGCATACGCTGCCCTTCCCTTGCCGATTATTTTTCCTTGTCTGCGGAAATCCGCTCCACCACCTTGGCGGCCTTACCGACCCGATCCCGCAGGTAGTACAGCTTGGCCCGGCGGACCTTACCATGACGCACCACTTCGATGCGGCCAATACGGGGACTGTTATAGGGGAAGGTACGCTCCACACCTACGCCATAGGATACCCGGCGCACAGTGAAGGTCTTGCGGACGCCGCCGCCCTGCATCTTGATCACAACGCCTTCGAAATTCTGTAGACGCTCCCGAGAGCCTTCCACGACCTTTACGAAGACCCGGACGGTGTCGCCCACTTCCAACTTAGGCAGATCGGTACGAAGTTGTTCTTTTTCCAGTTCACGGATGATGTCGGACATTTTTCTTTTTCTCCTCTCTCATAGACGTTCGTACCGCATCGCGGCATTGGACCGCCCGTTGTCACAAAGTGCATTATAACACGCCGGTCTGTCAAGTGCAACTAGAATTTTGCCTGTTTTTCAGCATTTTATCCCGGCATCCCCGGCATTTCCCATGGCTTGCCCCGCTGGGAAAGAACGGCATTCATCGGATCGCAAAGGCGGCCCAATAGGTCTGGGTATCGTAGTCCCCCGTCTCCCGGAAGTCCATAAAGGTCTTGCGGATCCGGTAGGTCCCGGGGGGAAGGGACCCGTAAAGAAACGCCCACTGGACGTTCTCCTCCACGCTGGCCTCCATGGAGACCAGATACGCTTCCGCCGTCCAGCCCACGTCCCCCTCCACCGCATAGGGCGCCTGCTCCCATACCCCGTCCTGAAACACCTCCAGGGTATAGTCGCTGCCGTATTGCAGCCTGCCGGTGGGATGGCCGCCGGATTGGGCGATCACCAGGGTCAAGCCCGTGGGCTGCACATCGACTGCGGACAGGGCGATGCCCCAATCCATGGCCCGGCCGTTGGCCAGCAGGCTTTCCACAAAGGCCAGGTCGATCTCCTGATCCGCCTCCATGCCCTTGGCATAGCGGCCTTCATATAGGATGGTATACCCATCCCCCATAAGGAAAATGGTCTCGAAGGGCTTCCCCTGATGGTCGAACCAGGTTAACCCATAGGTCCAGCCGGCCCCCTCCGCTGTTCCTGCGTCGCTGAATCCCATGGCGTTCAGGTTGTCGGCAATATATCGTATGGCCTCTGAATCCGTTACCTGAATGGTCTCGCCGGTGCTCCCATCGGTGATCTCCAGCATGGCCGCCTCCCCAATGGCGAATTCCTTGCCCCCTGTTGAACAGCCGGTGAGCAGCATAATCAGGGCCAGCAACCCTGTCAAAACAGCAGATTTGCCCATACTATCCTTCCCTTTCCTGGAACCGGCGGCAAGGGTCCTATGGCAAGCAGGCTATTCCACCGGGTCCTCGCATGTTTCCAGGCTGTTCAGAAACGCCTGGTCCTTCTTATCCAGCGTCGTTTGCAAAAGCAGCTCCGGCCTGCGTTTTTTGGTGATGGCCAGGGACATGTCCCGCCGCCACCGGGCGATGTGGGCGTGGTTCCCGTTGAGCAGCACCGGCGGTACCGCCATGCCACGGTATTCCGCAGGACGGGTATATTGGGGATATTCCAGAAGCCCGTCTGAGAAGCTCTCCTCCTCCGCGGAATCCTGGCAGCCCAATACCCCCGGGATAAACCGGCTCACGCAGTCGATGAGCACCATGGCGGGCAGCTCCCCGCCGGTAAGCACATAGTCCCCGATGGACACCTCCATGTCCATCTGGGCCAAGGCTCGTTCATCCACCCCTTCATAATGGCCGCACAACAGCACCAGCCATTCCTTTTTGCTCAGCTCCCGGGCCATGGGCACCCCCAGGGGCTCCCCCCGGGGCAGCAGGGCGATGCGCAGGGCCTGGTGGTTTGGGTCCACCTGGTCCAGGCAATCCCATATGGGCTGGGCCATCATCACCATGCCCGCACCGCCTCCAAAGGGGTAATCGTCCGCGTTGTGATGCTTGTTTGTGGACCAGTCCCGGATATTATGCAGATGGAATTCCAATATGCCCCCCTGGGCCGCCCGGCCCAACATGCTGCTGCCCAGCACCCCCTGGAACATCTCCGGGAACAGGGTCAGCACGTCAATCCGCAAACAGGCCCACCTCCTCCAGCACCGACGCGTCCAGCACGATGCGTTTATGCGCCACATCCACCAGGGTCAGCAGCTTCTTAAGGGCCGGCACCAGCAGCTGCCGATCCCCCTGGATCACATATACGTCGTTTGCCCCGGTCTCCAGCACCTCCTGGAGCACCCCCAGGGGCTTACCTTGGCTATCCTCCACCCGGCAGCCGATCATGTCCGCCACGAAATACCGGCCCGGCGGCAGCTTCACTGCATGGGCCCGGTCCACGCACACGTACAGGTTTCGTAGCCCCTCCGCTTCCTCCCGGGTATGGGCGCAGGATAGCTGCAGGATCACCCCATCCTGCTGGGGGCTGGCCGCCTGTACCTCTATGGGCACATAGGCGCCGTCCCGCTCCAAAAAGCAGCTTTTTAGCCGGCGGAACCGGCTCAGATCCTCTGTAAGGGGCAAAAGCTTGACCGCGCCGCGGACCCCATGGGGCCGCAGGATCATGCCCACCCGCAAATAGCCTTCCATTTCATACCTCCGGGCAAAAAAGCGGCGGGCCGCCTGGGCCTGCCGCCTGTTCTTTGGATCAGCCGATGATCTCTACCACGTATTTTTTATTTTCCCGAACGGATGCAGCCCGCACCACCGTGCGGATCGCCTTTGCAATGCGGCCCTGTTTGCCGATGACCTTGCCCATATCCTCCGGCGCTACCCGAAGCTCGATCACCGTGGAGGTCTCGCCTTCCTTGACCTCCACCTGCACCTGGTCCGGCTTATCCACCAGGTTTACCGCAATGTATTTTACCAGGTCTCCCATGGCTCGTTCCTTTTTGCCAGCTTTACTGGATGGCGCCGGACTTCTTCAGCAGGGCCCGCACGGTATCGGTGGGTTGGGCGCCGTTCTTCATCCAGTTGACGGCCTTTTCATTGTCCACCTTCAGCTCGGCGGGTTCTGCGATGGGGTTATAATAACCCAGCTCCTCCACAAAGGCGCCGTCCCGGGGTGCGCGGGAGTCCGCCACCACGATGCGGTAAAAAGGAGCCTTCTTAGCGCCCATCCTGCGAAGCCTGATCTTAAGCATTGTCTGTTTTCCTCCTAGATGTATAAAAAATATATTTATTTCAAAAACGCAAGGAATGCGCC